>ENA-UOXG01000823-UOXG01000823.1-mixed-culture-metagenome-genome-assembly--contig:-NODE-823-length-20974-cov-39.242220_pt1 | contig 20974 bp, 10 predicted proteins | sample MGYA00238159_ERZ761634 | MGnify/ENA primary metagenome ERZ761634 (study PRJEB28908, sample SAMN08776845) | mixed culture metagenome | isolation source: Freshwater growth medium | place: USA... | reverse complement strand
GTAATATGGGCGGTATATGCATGCATGCTCGGCCGGACCGAAAGGTCGGCTCGCCCGCGGGAGCCCTCATTCACACCTAACTGAACACAATCACACCTGCGGTGAGCTTTAGGTTTTGGTGCGGATCCCGCGCGTTCTACATGGCGGGCATGACATGGGCGAAGGCAACGATGAACTGGGACACGGTCAAGCCACCAACGCCTTCTGCTTTCCCTCGCGATGGCGCTGCGCTCGATCTGATGGACAAAGCTATCAGTGGTCCCATCTTTCGCCTGAAACTCGGCCTCGTCCTCGAGTGTGCACTCAGCGTGCCTGGGTGCTTCTTCGGCATGCCATCTACTATGTCAATCGGCCCGGGCCTGATAGCAGTCATGGTGGCGACAAAGGTTCGCACGCTGCCATTGTTGCTCCTCGGAGTCGCAGTCACTGCATTGGTTGCGCGCTGGGCGTATTGCCTCCGGTCCGCCAATGGGGCGACTGCATGGATTTTCTACGCACCCAAGGTATTTCTGGTGGCGCCGTTGATAGGCACGGTGCTGGCATATAGCATCACAGACGACCCACGAGCACTGCACGCAGGAAGTTTCTATCTGCTGTCGTGGTTTGTGTCCGTCTTGCCCATCCTGACGCTCAAAAGCCTTGCCCATCGCCGCCGTCCGATCGCGAGCGAGAGCGCGCACCTCGGCGAGGCGACGGCCGCAGCAGGCCGGTCAAAGGCGCTTGGGTTGATCTGCTTCATGCTCCGCACGGGCGATGCGAATGCCTCGTTTCCATCGGGCGACGTGGCCGGCTCGGTCAGCTTTGCCTACCCGCTCTGGCGCTGCCAGGGCGCGGGCGCTGGTGCCGCTGTGCTTATTGTGCTCTCCTCCGCCTTTGGGCGCATGTATTGGCACGCACATCACGCAATGGACGTTTCTGCCGCAGCGCTCATAGCCTTCCTCTGCTGCACCGCGCTCGATGTCTCACTCTCGGACGCCGCCGGGAAAGGCGGCTGCCCAGCAGTGGCCTGGTACCACCCGTTCGTCGCGCTGCTCGCAATTGCCGTACAGCAGTTCTTCATGCCTCAGAAGATAGCCGGATTGAAGGGCAAGTAGGGGGGTCCGTTGTCCGGACAAAAACACTAACCGTTCACACCTTGAAGCGTGAATTTTCTTGACTTGTCTTCCAGTTTTCCGAAGAAGCAAGCGCGACGAGCGGCGTGGCGCGCGCGGCGGTCCCCAACCGAGCCTCAACGCCAAACTGCCATGTCCGAGTCCGTCGCCAAGATGATCCTGAAGTGCGAGAAGACGGGCAAGCTCTTCTTCTCCGAGGCGGAGGCCAAGCAGCATGCTGACGACACCGGCTTCAGCGCCTTTGCCCAGGTCTCGCCGGAAGAGAAGGTGTGGGTCTGTGCGGAGACAGGCAAGGTGTGCTTCAACGAGCAGCAGATGAGCCTCCACAAGCAGCGCGTGGCCGAGGCGATCACGTGGACCGAGCAGACGGTGGCTGACATGCACGAGGCTCGGGCCAAGAAGGCGGCCGAGGAGGCAGCGGGCGCCGAGGACGTGGAGATGGAGACTGAGGAGGACCAGCTGCTGCGCGCGGCAGGCAAAGCGCCCAAGGGTAAGGGCAACGCCAAAGCCACGGGCCCTGCCCTCGTCACCAAGGAGGTCGTCGAGCAGCTCGTCGAGATGGGCTTCTCGGAGCTGCGCGCACAAAAGGCGCTCGTGAAGACGTCCAACGGGGGCATCGAGGGCGCGATCAACTGGCTGACCGAGCATCTTGAGGACGCGGATATCGACGACGCGAACTTTGGCGAGTTTGAGGTGAAGCCGGCCGAAGAGGTGAGCTTGGCCGCCGCGCAGGCGTTGGCGGGCGTTTCGCACCTCTCGGCTGAGGAGAAGAAGCAGAAGCTCGACGAGCTTCTCGCCAAAGCGAGGGCCAAGAAGATGGGCACGAGCGTCGAGGAGGAGAAGCAGAAGGAGAAGGCGCGGCGCGATGATGGCAAGAAGACGGTGCAGTCGAAGCGCGAGCTTGAGGAGCAGCAGCGGAAGCGTGACGCGGATGCACGCAAGCGTGAGAAGCGCGAGTTCGAGGAGGAGCGCGCCAAGCTGAAGGCCAAGCTCGAGGCTGACCGGCAGGAGAAGATCAAGAACGGTCTGCTAAAGCCAGCCGCCGTGCCGTTGACGGAGGAGGAGAAATCGAACCTGAAGCCGCTCTCGCGCGCCGGGCCGCCCGAGGAGGAGAAGAGGCCCAAGAAGCCGATGAGCGAGCGAGAGCGCGAGGCTATGGAACAGATGTCGGCGATGGGTGGGATGAAGCGCAACTACGACGAGGAGCCGCTCACGCTGGAGGAGGCGACGGCGAAGCTGTGCGCGCACGCGGATACCAAGGTGCGTCCCGCGCTCGACATGATGCAGAAGATGGTGGCCAACATCGCCAAGACTCCCGCTGAGGCCAAGTATCGGCAGCTACGTCTCTCGAACCCCAAAGTGGCTGAGGGGCTCGTGTTCGTGCCAGGCGCGCGCCAGTTCCTGCACGCGATCGGCTGGGTGATCGGTCCGGGCGCGGGCGAGGTGGGGGAGGATGCGCCCAAGGATTGCATCAGCCTGCCCCTCGAGGGGGACGGCGTCGCGCAGGCGGCGGCGCAGCAGGCGGCGGTCGCAGCGCTGGTGCAGGCATCGAACGCGGCGGTCGAGAAGCGGCGACTCGATGAGCTTGCGGCACGCAACAAGGAGATTGCGGACAAGCTCGCCAAGCAGAAGGCGGAGAAGGAGGCGATGAAGGCGGCGATGGCGCGCGACCGCGCTGAGGTGGCCGCCCGCGGGCCCGCGCAGGCGTCGATCGCCAAAAAGCTGCCGACTGAGAGCGGCGGCACCATGACCTCGGCCATTTTCTCGGAGCAGGAGGAAGCCGAAGGGCGCCGTAACGCACAGTAAGCTGGCGAGGGAGGATGCGGGTTTTGGCGAGGTCCGCCCGGCAGAGGACGCAGACGCCACAGACGCACGCAGAGCCACGCACCACGCGCCGGCACGTAGCCGGCACGGCACCAAAGGGCATTAAACATGCCACCGCTCGCGCTCTCAGTCTCACGCGCACACAGGGCGGATTCGAGATGTAAGCGTGCGGGAGCGGCTGTAACAGAATCGATACTGAGTTTCTCGGTTACATTTTCATTATTATCATACCGAGCGTACTACTATAAGCCGGCCTTCGCGTTCAGGACGCCAAACTGTGGCGCCGTCGCCGGGGCGGCATCAAAGGTCTCCTCATCCAGCCCAAGGGCGTCGCGCAGCCGGTGCTCGCACTCGTTGAGCCAGGAGTACAGGCGCACCGGCCGGCTCACGGCCCCGTGTGGCCCCATGATGGGCACCATCACGTGACGCGTGAGCAGATCGTCGACCAAGCACGCGTTGGCGACCTGCTCGCCAACAGATGCCTGCGCAGCCGAGTGCAGCTGTACTTGCCAGCCCCACTGCTGCGGCCGTAGCAACCAGGGAGGCTCGAGGTATCGGTGCTGCGTGATCACGCGCAGCTGCACGCACGGCGTCGTCGGCTCGTCCGAAGTGACCGCGCCCGCAAGGCACTGGCTCACCTGCCTGCCGTTGGCGAGGCACAGGTCCTTGTGGAAGGTGAGCCACAGGGCATCGTCCTCTGCCTCGCTCGGCCACTTCGAGGCCGACTGAAGTGGCCCACGCCCTGCCGTGGCCACTGTCTCTTCCGACACGCCCGTGAGCGGGGCGTAGTAGGCGCTCTCGCGTCTCACCAGAGGCATGAGCGGCCACTGATGCAAGAAGCTCACTATCTCGCGGTTGGTGTTGACCAGCTGCCAGCCCACGCCGAAGCAGCCGCGCGACGGGGAGAGCTGCTCGGTCCCAAACCACTCGAGGCGATCGCACGACCACTGCCAGCAGCCGCCCACGCGCAGCTCGTGTGGGTGGTAATCGAGGAGGGGCTCCTCTAAGGCCCTCACTTGGCCGCTGTCGAGGTCTCGGATATGGGATGCTCGCGTTTCAGCGAGGGCGCGATGCCGGTAATGCACGGGAGTGGCAGCTTCCTCATGGTATGTGAAGATGCCATCGTGCGTGGGGAAGAAGCCCCCCTGCCCGATGCCGAGCAAGAAGCGCCGCGCCGCACCCGTTAGAATAGCGAGCGCCCGCACACATGCCTCCGATTCCGCTCTCGGCGAAGGGAAGCGCGGTTGGCGACGTTGATTGAGCGTCGTCACTGCGCGAGGGTTTCTGAGCTCTGCTTGGGCATCCACAAGCGTGCAGGTCTTCCCCGTGTCGAGGTTGCGGACTGTGAGCACGATGTCCGCATCAGTGTCAACGCCGGGGTCGGCCACAACCCTCGGGTCATACACGTCGCACAGCCGCGGGGACGCTTTGTGCGAGCCTTGGTAGAACCATCGATCAAGCAGCTCGTTGGCGAGCAGCGGCTGCAGCGTACGGACGACGTGGAAGAGCTGGCGCCAGCCTCCCGGGAAACGCGCGCCAAAGTCCTCAAGGGACGTCCAGCCCCAGCGGCGGTGCAGCACAGCTGCCCAGACAGCTTGGGCGCGGGTGGCACGTGCCCATTCACGGCTGAGCCGGCTGGCCACCCGCGCAATAGCACGAATCGGCAGATGACTGACGATGACAACGAGCAGCTCCTCCGCAAGGCTGGGGATGCCTTGGTGAGCGAGGGCGGCGTCGGAGTCGTCATCCATGCACTCCTTGCAGCTGTCCGTGGCAGCGGCAGCAGAGGTGCTGGGCGCCGTGCTGGGCGCCGCAGTGGCCGAGGCGGCGGCTGCAGCGACGGCGGCACGGCTAGTCCCAGCTTCGGCCTCTGCTCGTTCGACAGCCGATGGCATCACGTGCACCGGTGTCGGGTCGATGGCAATGAGCGCAGCGACGTCGACTTGACGAAGCACTTTGTCATACGCCGTGTGCACGTTCAAAGGCTCGAGAGGCTCCGGCTCGGCACGCTCTGAGGCGCCGCAGTGCTGTGCACCTTGCTCTTGCGCGCGCGACGCAGTGCTGTACACCACGCGCTCGAATGCTGCTGAGAAGGGGTCGCCGAGGCACGCTCCAGCGGCGGCAGCAGCCCGTACCGGTACGATCCGCCGCCACGCGACCATGGGCAGCAGCGTTGGGTGGTGGCGATTAGCCAGCCGAAATCCAAGTCCAGCGTTGGGCATGAGAGCGAGCGCGGAGAGGGCGAGGGCGTCCCCAAATCCGATCTCGTCGCTGTCAATTTGCACGAAGAGGTGAGCCAAAGGCGTGCCGCCCTGCAGCCGCGCCATCGCATACGCTGCCGCCGAGGTGAAGGCCGCGGTGCGCCCCTCCAGAAACTCATCGACCTCTGCGAGAGCACCGTCGCAGTTGTCACGGTAGTCGGTGTCGATAAAGGTGGCGCTGAGCACACTAAAGCCCGCCCGCTGAAGCCCACAGATCACGTCGAGATCGCCCAGCAGCAATCCCGAGCCGAGGCTCACATACACGAGGCGCCCGTCCGCTGGCAAATGGCCCTCCGCCTGCGCCGCCACCGCACGCTGCACCACCTCCTCGCGAAAGCGCCGGCGAACGTGAGGATGCAGCGAGCGCGTGCAAGCGCAGTTGCTCCGGCCGCACTCAGCCAAAGAGGCCAGGGGCAGCAGCGTCGGGAAGCGTTGAGCATCGAGCCAGACGAGCTCGTCTTCACATACGAAGGGCTGCTCGTCGCTCAGTATGCACTCGCGTACGGATGCGCGCCAATCTACATCGCCTTTGATGGCCAGCCCCGCCGAGGGCGCAGCGGCAGCGCCTTCTGCGGCAGAGGCCTCTACCGCCTCTACCGCCTCTACCGCCTCTACCGCCTCTACCGCCTCTACCACCTCTACCGCCTCTACCGCCTCTATCGCCTCTACCGATGGCGCAACAGCTGATGCCGGCGCAGCGGCCGCTGCGGTCGCCTCTGCCGAGGCTCTGGAGGCTCTCGCCGCGGCGGCGGCTGCCGCCATTGCCGCCGCGTCGAGAGTGGGCTGGAGCAGCATCTGCGCCTCGCTCGAGTCGTCGGCAGCGCGGAGCACCCACGCCGTGATCTCACCATGCTGCTCCGTGTGCTCGACCACGAGCGACGCACATCGAAAGAGCCAGCGGTGGTGCGTATCCGGCCGGCAGACGTCATAACGCGCATTGGGGCCGTTCGGCTTGTCGACTTGGAAGCCCTCCTCGGTGCCCACGGTGTGCATGCATGGCCTGTTCTCCTTGAGGACCAGCCGTCCGTTGGAGGAGATAGCAGAGCGCAGCCGCCGCAGCGTACTCACCACATCCGCGTCAACTAGGTATTGCAAAGTCCACTGGATCCAGATCAAATCGTACTGAGCCCCGCGCGAGGAGCCGCCGCCGCCACCGCCGCCGCCGCCGCCGCCGCCGCCGCCGCCGCCGCCGCCGCTGCCACCGCGCCCACCGCCCACGCCGCACGCCTCTAGAGCGGAGCTCTCCTCGAGCCGCCCGAGCACGAACTTGCAACTCTGCGCGCGCTTGTTGCCCAGATACCGTCGAGCCTGCTTGAGCCATCTCTCACATCCCTCGAGCAGACACACGTGCTCGCACCGCTTGAGCAGCACGTGCTTCGTGACGCGCCCTACCCCCGCGCCACAATCGAGCGCAGAGCGCAGCAACAGCGACGGGTGCTTCGCGCGTAGCTCGTCGATCAGCTTCAACGAGTGCTCCACGTCTGTCGCCGAGGTCGTGGCATCGCCAATCATGGCCTCCTCATCCGTGCTGCCCGCGTACCCGTCCTCGTCCCAAAAGGTCTGATTGGCAGCGTAGTAGGCTGTGCGCTCCGCAGCCTGCTCCGCCCAAAGCTCGACGAGGCTGGGGAATCGGTTGCCACAGTCATCACTGCCACTGACGCCGGGCGGTGCAATGGGCTCCAGTTTGGCCGGGGAATCGGGAAGCAGTGAGGCAGCCGCTCCTGACAGCGGCAATGGCGGAGGTGGAGTCGGCCCGGCATATGGCTCGCCGAGGCTAATGGCGATCAACGAGTCGTCGCGGACGGCACCACTTGGCCAATCATGATGCCGCGGAAGCTCGGCACCAGTTCGCCACACAAACAGTTTCGCCCGCTCAACATCCTTCTTCTTGAGCCGCAGTTTATTCGCCGCGGCAGCAAGCAAGCTCTCGGTGCTATCGGAGCTGAGCACAAGAGCCGCCTGAGGCTTCCCTTTGGCCGAGCCGGAGTTGAGGCAGACCGAGACGCGAATGGGCATTTTGCACGGTGAACGCGGTGTTCACATGAACATCTAACGAAAAATCATGCGGGGCTTCCCGAGGTATCGAGACAGGCACGAATTCCCCACTGCCTGCGCGCCTGATATGGGGCCCTACCGGGTCCGGGACCGGTACACGTTGTCTTTTTACCGTTACACTCGAAAGGCTGGCGGGAATTTGGGGAAGGGACACCTATGTCTGAACGTCTTCCCCCTTAGCCCACAGGAAGGTTCGGTGTTCCTTCGTGGGATAAGCGCCCGACACGGCGCAACCGCGCATCTCTTCCTGTCAAGTCTCTGAGAAGGCCCGCCGGTGTGCAGCTGGGCATGTCGCGTCCTTCGTCGCGCGCGTCGTTCGTCTCCGAGGCGACGTCCTCAATCACCGGTTCACGCGTGCGCGTGGCTGTGCGCGTGCGCCCGCCGCTCGACCGCGCGGGAGCGCCCGAGGGCATCATTTGTGGCGACGACGGCCACACGCTCATGCTGGATCTCGACGGCAGCGCCGGCGCCGATGCCGGCAACGCAGCCGCCTCCTGGGCCGTGCGTGGTCCGCGCGTGCGCTCCTTCAACTTCGATTCCGTGCACGACCGGCCGACGACGCAGGCAGAGCTCTTCGACGGCTGCGGGATGTGCGAGATGCTCGACGCAGCGCTCGACGGCTACACGTCAACTGTCTTCGCCTACGGCCAGACGGGCAGCGGCAAGACGTACACCGTCTCCGGCCCGACGGCCACCCGCGCCACCTCGTCGGTCTCCGCGATGCCCGGCAACGCCGACCCGCTGCCCGCGTCCGCCGGCCTTATGCAGCGCGCGGCTCACTATTTGTACGAGGCCATCGGGCGGCGCTCGGGCGTGCAGCACACGGTGCGCGCGACGTACCTCGAGATTTACAACGAGCAGGTGGTGGACCTCATCGAACCGGGCGCACCGCTGTCCGTACGCGGCTCGGTCAACGGCGGCTTCTACGTCGAGGACCTGTCGGTTGTCCAGTGCCGCGGGCTGCGCGATCTACAGTACGTGATCGCCAAGGGGCTCGAGCACCGGTCGCGCGGCGTTCACCAGATGAACTTGGACTCGTCGCGCTCGCACGCCATCTTCTCCGTGTACATCGACGCGCTCGACGACGACGACGGCACGGGCCGGCCGGCGGCGGCGCGCTACGGCAAGATCTCGCTCCTCGACCTTGCCGGCTCCGAGAATGTGCGCTCGACCCAGTCGCATGGCACAGGGCTCAAGGAGGCGGGCTCGATCAACAAATCGCTCTTTGCGCTCGGCCAGGTGATCAAGGCCCTTGCCCTCGAAGCGCGCAACGGCCCCGAGTCCCGCCAGCCCTCTGGTCTCGCCCGCGTGCCCGCGCACGTGCCATACCGTGACTCGACCCTCACCAAATTGCTCGCCGATTCCCTGGGTGGCTCGGCGCACACACTCATGATCGCGTGCTGCTCGCCCTTCCTCGCGTACGCGGACGAGTCGATCCGCACGCTGCACTACGCGTGCTCGGCGGGCGCCATCCGGAACAAGCCGGTGGTCAAGCTCGATCCCCAGGAACAGCTCATCCTGCGCCTACGGGACGAGGTGGCGACGCTCAAGGCCAAGGTCGCGCAGCTCCAAGGCGAGCTCGAGCGCTCAAACACGCGCCTCATCGCGCACGGGCTGCCCACCGTCGCCGCCACCCCCGCCACCGCGGGCGGCGCCGGCGGCGAGCGGCCTCACTCCATTCACAGCTCCGGCGGCGAGCGGTCTCACTCCATTCACAGCTCCGGGGGTGAGCGGCCACGTCCGCCGAGCGCGCCGCCGAGCGCGTGCTACTCGCCCGACTCGGCGCGTCGCGGCCACGGCAACGGATCCGTCTCCATAGCGAGTTTCGGCAACGGTTATGAGGACGGGTACGAGGGCGGGCGCGAGTGGGCGCAGTGGGCGCCCGTGCCGGCGCCCGCCACGGCGCCTGCGCCTTCGCAACCGCCGCGCCCAGCCTCCGCTCCCACGGCGCCCCTGCCCGCGCCACCGCCGTCATCCCAGCAGCAGCAGCAGCAGCAGCTCTCCGACGAGCGCTCCGGGGCGCCGTGGTACTACCAGTCGACCGCCGCGCTGCACCGGGAGGTGCGAGGGCTGCGCACGGAGGCGAGCCGCTATCGGCAGCAGTATCATCTCGAGCGCTTGGCGCGCGCGGCGCCCAACAGCGGCGCGCCTGCCCCGAGCATGTACGACGCGCCTGCGTTCCGGCTGCCCGCGTACGCGCTGCTGCCCCCCGCGCCCCCGCCAGTCCCTTCCCCCCCCGCTCCTTCGTGGGCCACCGGTGGGCACGCGGCTGCGGTGGCGGCAGCGCTCCCCACGCCGCGTGAGTACGATGCGCAGGTGGCGGCGGCGGCGGCAGCGGCGGCGGCGGCGGCGGCGGCGGCGGCGGCGGCGGAGGCGCGGATGGACGTGCACAGAGCCCTCCACTGGGCAGCGAGCACCCCACCGAGCGCGCCGGGTCGAGCGCCCGGTACGGCGCCGGCACCGGCCGAACCTCGGACCGTTACGATCTCGCTCGGGAGCTTACTGGGTGACGGTTCCACAGCCGGCTCGCTCATGTCGCCCCCCCCGGGGGCCCCCGTCGGAGGAGGTGTGGCGCCGCGTCCGCAGCCGGCACTTGTGCATGAGCTATCGGCTGCGTACGATGCCCCGGCACCGTATCATGATCCGGCGACGCCCGCCGAGGAGGCGGCGGAGCTCGGCGCCTCACCGCCGCGCGGGAGCCGTTCGCAGCGGGAGGTCGCCCTCGAGCGGCAGTTGCGCGCCCTTGCCTCCTTCTCGGCGACCGACGTCATCGCGTCACAGCACCGGTCCGGCGGAGGCTCCTGGTACGCGAGCTTGAGCGCGACGGGCGGCGCGGTGGGCGCGGAGAAGCAGCGAGCCGCGCCGTCGCCGTCCGAGTCGTCCAACGGCAACGCGGCCGAGCGCACGGTCTGTGTCTCGCTCGGGCTCGGTCACTCGCCGCCGACGGCGCCCGCGCCCGCAGGATCTCATTCGACGGCTTCGACGTCCCCATTGGTCCCTTCGGTCGCCTTCGAGAACGGTGCCGGTGGGCCGCTCATGCCCGCGCCACCCGTCGCGAGGGGATTCATCACGATGACGGGCTCGACGGACGTGAACGACACCACCACTGCGGGCGTCTCGCGTAGCCAATCGACGAGCCGGCTCGCGAGCGCCGTCACGAGCGCACTCTACCCGGCGCCCGCCTCGTTCGAAACCGCCCAGCTGCAACGCCCCCCACAGGCCCAGCAGCCAGACGGCGCTGTCTCCGATGCGTTGGCCGACTACAAGAACAAGGCCAAGGCGCTGCGCGCCAAGGAGTTCTCGCTCGAGCGATCGCTGCGCGCGCTGTCCAAGTACTCAGCGTACTCGGGCGCAAGCGGTGCTCCGGCGGCCATCACTCCTTCATTTCACGTTTCACTTTGACCTATTGAAAGGATGCTCGAGTAAGATTGGATTCTCGTTTTCCAAACGTGGCCCGGCTGTGCGGAATCAAGAAATTTCAACGAAACCTCGTTTTGTCATCTGGATCGAGGTCTCGCGCTTCAAGAAGATGGCCACGAGGTCGTTATTCACTGTGCTTGCCGTTTTCCTCCTGGGCACAGTTGAGGCGGGCTGGGTGGCGGGCGGGCTGCCAACGGCGACCAAACCGCCCAGCCAGCTCTGGGAGAGCTCCCTTGCGCAGGCTACAAGGTGCGCTTCAAGCCTGTGCGGCCAAACGCCCACTTAGGGGGGAAAACAGTTTTCCCCCGTCCCGTTGCTGGCGTGCGCAGCGAGAGGCGCGCGGGGCTGCCCCCTGCTCGGCAGTACAATCGCGTTGTGAGCCTTTCGCGCGCGCTCGGTGCCCTCAGTGCCCCACTCACCCCCTTCTCCACATGCCCATCCCTCATCTGACGTTCCCCGCCCTTCTCAAATGCAGGTACCTGCCCGAGGAGGACCGCGCGACGTGCTTCCAGGCGCTCAAGCTTGCGACGCAGGTGCACTCAGGGCAGACGCGTCGCGATGGGTCGCCCTTCGTCACGCACCCTGTCGCCGTCGCCGAGCTGGTCGCGAGCTGGGGGATGGACGCTTCGTGTGTGGTGGCCGCGCTCCTGCATGACGCCATCGAGGATACGCCGCTCACCTTTGGCGAGGTGGAGGCCAAATTCGGCGAGGAGGTCCGCACGCTTGTGCAGGGCGTCACGCGCGTCTCCAAGCTGCCCGAGGAGAAGGTCGCCGAGCTTGAGCTCATGGGCATGGGCGCTCTCTGCCTGGAGAGCGGCGACCTGCTGCAGCTTCTGGACGCGTGCGCGGGCGACTGGCGCGTGGCGGTGCTCAAGGTGGCGGACCGGCTTCACAACATGCGCACGCTCTCGGCGATGAAGCCGCACAAGCGCGCGCGCAAGGCGCAGGAGACGGCGCGTGTCTTCGTGCCGCTCGCGCACTACTTGGGTGCGCACGAGGTGGGCTCAGAGCTCGCGGAGCTCGCGCAGCGCCACTGCTCGGACGACCAGCCGCGGCACCAAAAGTGGGCGGCGCGCCTCTCGTCGGTCGTGCTGCCCGGCCGGCTGCAGCGCGCCGCCGCTTACTTTGGGCTCGATGACCGGGCGCTCGCCGCCGTGCGACGAGCGATGCCCCCGCCCAGTGAACCGCTGCGCCTGCGCACGAGCGCCGCCGGGGGCATGATGAGCGCCGACGAGGCGGAGATGTCGAGCGGCGTGAGCGGTTCGCGCTTGAGACGGCTCATCCTGCGCCTCAACGAGCCCGCCCTCGACGCCGACCGCGCGCGCGACCTCGTCCTGCGCCTCCGTCCGCTACGGAACCGGCTGCCGCAGTACCAGATGAGCTGCATGCACCATGCCTCGTCATTCGAGGCGAATGAGAATGAGATCTCATGAGATCGGATGCCTCGAAGGACGTAAACCCGTGAGGGATTAGGATGAGGAGCGGAGGCGCTGGCTTGGATGATTTCTTGATTTGGCGGCCGCATTTTAATCATACAGGCAGACTACCATGCATGGAGCATACCATATAACCATATAACGAGGCATGGAGAGCTATTTGGAGCAACAGCATGGTTGTGTAATTGCGCAGTGCGGCTGCTCGAAGTATTTTTCTGCTTCACGAAATCTCCGCGCGAGCTCACCAGTCCAACAGTACTTCCATCATCTTCACGTGCGGCCGCCATGCCACTGCGATCGCTCGCTGCAATCGCGTCGCGGGCGCTTTCCACAAGCCCCATACTATCAGCCGCGGCCGCCGCTTCCACTGGCGGCGGAGTACCGGCACTCGCGCAGTCGGCTCTCGTCTTCGGAGCCGCGAACACGGTGGGGTTTGGCATCAGCGCAGCCACGAATTGGCACTACCACCTGGACCTCATCGGCACGGGCGTCTTCGCGGTCGCTGCGCTCACCGTTGGTGGCCGTGGCGATTTGCGGCAGTCGATCTCGTCAGTGGGCGTTGCCATCTGGGCCACGAAGCTGTCGAGCTTCCTCTTCTACCGCGCGCTGCAGAATAAACGGGACATGCGACTAGACGAGACGCTCTCCACGACCACGGGCGCCTTTGGCTTCTGGATGATCTCCTTCCTCTGGGGCTTCATCGTCAGCCTGCCGCACACAATCGCCTGCGGCGTGCCACTCGCCGGGCGCCCCGCTTTCGGCGGGTGGGTCACGTACACAGGCATGGCAGCGTACGTCATCGGGCTGGCCCTTGAGACGGCGGCCGATGCGCAGAAGTGGATGTTCAAGCGGGATCCGCAAACACGCAACAAGTTTTGCGATGCCGGTGTGTGGCAGATCTCGCAGCACCCGAACTGGCTGGGTAACCTCATGGTCTGGACGGGCATCTTCCTCTTCAATGCGCCTACGCTACTCGCCGCGTCTCCACTGGGTGCTGGCTGGCTGCGGCGTGGTGGACGCTTGGCCGGCGCCGCCTTGTCGCCGCTCTTCTTGCTCGCTCTCTTCTACGCTCAAGCCACCGACGTCATCGCCAACGCTGTCAAGCTCGCCGACAAGAAATATGGCGCCGACCCGAACTACCAGCATTACGTCAAAAGCGTGCCGCTCGTGCTGCCCACCTTAGCGTCGATCTCACGTTTCTTGCGTGGCCCACCGCCACCGACGATGGAGTGACACGGCCTTGGCAGCTCGTGGTTCACAAGGCCGACTCACATTGAATGGTGTTCCGGCGTGACTGTGAACTGTGTGCGTCCCCGCCCCGTCCTCTTCTCTAATCAGAGGTACCAAAGCGCATTGGCTCCATGCTTGACTCCATGCTATTTTGACGACGACCCTGGCTGACCTTAATTAATACTTGACGGAGGTGAGAGTGAGAGTGAGAGGGCGTGAGACCCACCCCCCCCCCCTTCCGTCGGCCGCCAACGGCGCTCGAGTGTGGTACCCGGTACCCGGTACCGGTAAAAGCGCCATCCACGATGGATGTGGGATCCGAGACAGACACCGCTGCGATCTCTCCGAGCGTGATAGACACGCTTCAGCAGTCGATAAGCTTGCAAATGCAGGCCATTGCGGATAGGGTGGACGCGATGCTCTCGCCGAGTGAGCGTCAGCGACGAACTGCTGTCAAGCTTTGTGTGCGCACGTGGAATGTCTGTGCCACACCGCCGCCGTCGTGTGATCAACTCAGAGCGTTGTTGCGAACACCTCGGCGTCGTGCCCGTGCTGCTGATGCAGTTGAGCAGGACGATGACGCTGCGGTGGGCGAGGGGGAGCTGAATGGTGATGTGTACGCCATTGCCCTGCAGGAGGTGGTTGACATCAATGGGTTCGGCGCATATGCTGGCCACATGGCGTACTCGGCATTCGGCGGTGGCGATGCCGCAGTGGACGGCCTCAACGATGGCGTGATGGACGAAGTCTTGCGATGGCAGCACCTGCTATTTGAAGTGCTGAGCGGCTACAAGCTTGTCGCTCGCAAGGCGCTCGTTGGCATGACCATCTTCGTCTTTGTGCGTTTCGAGCACCTTCCCTTCTGTAATGCACGTGTGAGCGCGCTGGGCACGGGTCCGCTCGGACTGGGCAACAAGGGCGCCGTCGCAGTGAGCCTGCAGCTCTACGGGAGTTCCCTGTGCCTCGTCGGTGTGCACCTCGCATCCGGCACGTCGAATACTTTGGCGCGAAACGAGGACGTGGGCCGGCTCCATGAGAGACTTCGGTTTCCCGACGCGCGCACGATCCCGGGACTGGTGGTGCGGCCTCCTGGGCCGGCAACCATCGGCGAGCACGAGTTTGTCGTGTGGCTTGGCGACATGAACTACCGCATCCGCATGGCTGACGAAGGCGTGCGCCGTGCTATGACGGCCACGCCGCCGCCGCTCGCCGAGCTCGCGGCCGCCGATGAGCTTCGTTTCGAGCGCCTTGCTGGACGCGTCTTCGCGGGCTACGAGGAAGCTCCACTCCTCTTCGCCCCGACGTACAAGTACGACCGCGGCACTGACGTGTACGACACGAGCCACAAGAAGCGAGCGCCCGCGTGGTGCGATCGAATCTTGTGGCGCGAGAGCGAGTTGGTGACTCTGGTGAGCTACGGGCGGTGTGAACAGCTCAAGTCATCGGACCACCGCCCGGTGACTGCGGACCTCGAGCTTTACGTGGCACACGAGCCGAGCCGAGCGAGCGGCACTCGAGTACCGGCGTCCGAGCATGCAGGTACAAGACTGATTGGGGTGCTTCGAATGGGTCCGCCGAGCTCGTTACTGCAGTGCTTTACGGCATGCCTTGGGGTGGCAGATACCGGTCAGCCGGAGCCTGGATGGAGCCGCAAGCCTCCTCGTGCAGCCTGATGCTGGGCAGCCCGACGCAGGAATTCCGGCCACTTTGTGGAGCTGTGCGCCGCCGCGCGCGCCGGCTGCGCCACGACGATGCGCGACTGTGGGAGTCGTGTGGGTTGATGTGCGCGGCGCAACGAATGTCGAGGCTGTTTCGAGGCTGTACATGACGAGCCGATATAGCGGTCATGACGGTAATCGACGTTCACAACTTGACCTCCCGGCGGCTCTGGTGCTCCTCTCACTGCCTGGCCTGCGCGGGTTCGGGGGAGGGAGGAATAACGTACGCTCGTACGGTATGCCGGCGGGCCCCGCCGCGCGGGGCACAAACCCGCTTAACAAAAACCTTGGCGACAAGGTGCCCCGGAGCCCGGCAGCCGCTCCTCGCTCGAGCCTCGACGCGAACCTTACCGCTCACACGCGGGCTCAGGTGGGTGGCGCTCCCAAGGTATGACGACCGATGATCGGGATAATATATGGGAGATATGTGTGTACGGCAAGGTGCGCTAGGTGCCGAGTAGAAACGAGGCTCCGAACCGGGTTCACACCAATACGAATGAGCGGTTTGAATCACGAGGCGACGCCGATCTGGTAGGTTACAAACGGTGTAATCTAATTTCGCTAAAACTTAGAGGCGCGTCCGTCGACGGTGTTCAGAGCGTCTACGGCGTCTCATCAGGCGCACCATCCGCATGACTCTGGACGCCCATCGCGCTGGCATTATTGGAAGTCCCGCTGCCGCGCAGCTTGGCGCGGACAACGTGGTCGAGCTTGGCCGCAGCGCCCGCAACGGCGCCCAGGCTAGACCCGAGGCTCGACGAGGCTCGTGAAATCGTCGCCGAAGTGCGCGACGCCGCATGCCGCGTGAAGCGCTGCAGTACATCAACAGATTTGGTTCGGGAGGAGTAGGCAATGTCGGCTGACTCGGGCGGGGAGGCGCTGCTCGGTACGGCGCTCCGCCCAGGCTCGCTCGAGTTGGACACTGCGCGCTCGGCGCACATGACTGTATCTGTGAGCATCTCCGCCAGCGCGCCACCATGGGCGCCACCATGGGCGTCACCATGGGCGGTCGCTGCCGACAGGCGCAAGGTTTGCGCGCTGGTGCTCAGGTCGTCACCGAGCTCGGTACCGGTAGGTATGGTACCGGTAGGTATGGTACCGGTAGGTATGGTACTGGTGCCGGTGGCGCGAGCGGCGCGCGCCTCGCGTGCCTCGAGTGTCTTCTTTCTTGCCGCCTGCGCCTTCTCGAGGATCGCAGTCGCCTTGGACTTGGCGAGGGCGGCTGCCTCGCTCGCCTTGGCAGCGGCCTTGCGCGCCTGCCTGCTGGACGCCTCCCTCGTCTGGGTTTTGCGCCGTGCGAGCTTGGCACGCGTGCCGGAGCCGTGCAGCGCGAGCTGCTCGAGCTGCGTGGTGTCCGCATCGATGTGCGGGTTGGCATGCAGCCAGAGGAGCGTGAGCGTGTGCGCGATTGGAGACAAGATCTCGCGTGAGCCGTGATGGCCCAGGTAATCGAGTGGGTGCACCTCGCCGCTGCCGCTGCCGCTGCCGCTGCCACCGCTGCTGCCCCCGAGCTTCACAAGAACGTCAGTGACGCTCACGCGCCCGAGCAGCCCTTGCACAGGGTAGGCGAGGGGGTCGGCCGCGTGCCAATAATTCGTCCATCGGAGCTCCGCGCGAGGCATGTGCTCTGCTACCGGTCGGAGCGGCAGGCATCGCCAAAAATGGGCCGACGGCACCTGCACTGGCCGCTCGAGTAGTTCAGAGGCGGCGCGGCGCGAGCCGTGCCCCTGTGCGAGGAGCAGCACTGGCATCGGGCAACCCATCGTGACGAACGCCGCGAGGGTATACCCCTTCTCGAGATTAGTGCGGGCCGCCCAGTCTGCCTCGGCTGCCGCCTTCGCCGCCTCGGCTGCCGCCTTAGCCTCGGCTGCCGCCTTCGCCGCCTCGGCTGCCGCCTTCGCCGCCTCGGCTGCCGCCTTGGCCTCGGCTGCCGCCTTGGCCTCGGCCGCGGCCTTCGCCTCGGCTACCGCCTTCGCCTCGGCTACTGCCTTCGCCTCGGCTGCCACCTTCGCCTCGGCTACCGCCTTCGCCTCGGCTGCCGCCTTAGCCTGTGCCGCAGCCTTGTGCTCTGCGGACCATCTCGAAATGACGAGCTCTACCGTACCGGTAGCTTCATCGAGCCGCGTGGCAGCCTCGGCGGGCTTGTCGACCGCAGCACCATCGACGCTCAGCACCACGTCCCCGATCAAGAGAAGATCGACGTTCGAAGAGGCATGGCTTTCGAGCTCAACGGCTGCGACGCGCACGCAGTGGCCGAGCCCCTCCAGATGCGTGCGCTCGAGGGTGAGCCCCGAGGTGCCCCCATCACGCTTGATGAGCGTGATTGCGCGCAGCTCGCGCCCGGACATATTCCGCGGCGAGGGCGGCGTTTGTATGGAGACGCTCGATGTGAGCTCCTCCTCGGCAGGTAGCGGAGGTATGGATCCTGCTGGCACGGGAGCGCTGGGCACCGCGTCTTCGGTCTGTTCCGGCTGCAGTACGGGCGGCGGCGGCACTGGCAGCGGCGGCACTACTGGCGACGGCGGCACTGGCGGCGGCGGCACTGGCGGCGGCGGCACTGGCGGCGGCGGCACTGGCGGCGGCGGCACTGGCTCGGGTGGTTCCGCGCGCTCGAGGGCCGCATCGAGGGCTGTACCGTCCAGTTTGGTCGCAGCCGCCTGCAGCCGGCGCAGGTGCTCGAACGCGAGCACGCAGCCCAGATGATGAGCGACCACCACAAGCGGAGAGTTCGGGCCGGCCTGCCTGGAAAGCTCGGTCAACGCATCTTCAAGAATGCGATGAGCCTCGACAGCCGCCGGGCTCGGCGAGGTGGGGCGATAGGCTGCCGTGTCGCCGGCAGCACATCGGTATGCAGCGTTGAACGTGATCACATCATGCAGAATGCGCTGCGTCAACCCCGTGTGCTCTGAAGACGTGGCGTCGGCGCCGTCTCGTCCGTGCAGCAGCGGCATCGCTGTCGCGAAGGCCGCTGGCCAGAAGACAGACTTGATCTCTATCGGATTGTCCCGCCCCAGGAGGCTCCGGGGCACGCCACACAGCTCGAGGCGCGAGCGTGTCTTCCGCTCCAGCCGCGCGCGCAGGTCCTTTTCGGCGTCTTGTGGCCGCCGCCGCAACGAACCAGTTAGCAAGAGTACGGCCACCTTTTGTGTGGGCTCCCACGCCTGCTTTCGGAACTCTCGTATCAACTCGACATCCTTGGAGGAGGAGTGGCTGGAGCTGCAGTCGTCCTCGAAATCGTCGTCCTCATTGTCTTCGGATTCGGGATCGCCGTCGGCCGCGTGGCCACCAGCTGTCTCTGGTCCTGTCAACTGTGCTGGCTCCATTTTCACAACTGAGTTCATGAATTAGGTTTTTAAGTTTCAACATGTTGTGTTAACATGTAGAGAGCCTGTGAACACCGTTTGAACACCGGATTCCCGCTTCATTTTCCCACGCTCGTTTTTTTGCACGTGTTAACGTTCACACAACACGCAGCCGCTCTTGCGCCGAACGCACGCACGCACGCATGCCGGGTGGTTACCTGCCTCATGCGCGCGTGGGAATCTTCCCGCACCCGCAGGGGCACGACTACCGGTGCTACCAGAGCGCGATCGTGCGCACGGCCTTGTGCTACAACACGCTGGTTGCTCTGCCGACAGGTACGGGCAAAACGCTTGTCGCCGCGGCGGTGCTGCACAACTTCCTCCAGTGGTGCCCGACCCGGCTGTGCATCTTCATGGCCCCGAACCGTGCGCTCGTCCAGCAGCAGGTCGGCGCGTGCTGCGCCTACATGGGTCTTTCGCCCGAGGTGGATGCACAGCTGCTCACAGGCGAGGAGCCACCCGCCGCACGCAAGGAGCGGTGGGCGCACACGGCCGCCCGGCTCATCTTCTGTACGCCGCAGGTGCTCCACAATGACATGCGCAATGGCCTGTGCGATCCGACGCGCATCTGCTGCCTCGTCTTCGATGAATGCCACCACGCGCGGAGCGAGAAGGAGGCGTATGCGCTTGTCGCCCGTCACGTGCGCGAGGCGCAACGGGCCGACGAGCACGCGGGTGCGCGCGTGCTGGGCCTGTCAGCGACTGCGGGCTCGACCCTCGCGCAGGTTCAGAGCGTCATCAACATGCTGCACATCGCCAAGCTCGAGACGCGCACCGAGCATGAGCTGCTATCCTTTCTGCACGGACGCACCATCTGCACACACCGCGTGCCCACCGCCGGCAGTGGCAGCGACGCTCGCCCGCTCTCGTACCGCGAGATGCTCATGGAGCCAGGCATCTCGGCATTGCGACGGCTGTGCGACGCGAAGGCGCTGGACCCGGTCGCCATCGGTCAGCTCGATGCGGCCGCCATGCAGCTCTGTGGAACCAACTTGGAGCGCATGCTGTCAAGGGCGGCGCAAGGCTCAGCGATGCTCGGTGGGGCGTCAGTTTCGCAGGTGCGCACGCTGCACGAGTGCCACACGCTGCTGAGCGCGCTCGTCGCTCTGGCCGATGCGGCCGAGGGCGACCGGCCCAAAGCGGCCGGTGCGGGCGACCAAGGGGCGATCGCCCAGATCGAGGCTCACGCGCACAGCGACGATGGCGAGGCTGGCGATGATGAGGATGTCGCCGAGGACGCCGACGAGCGTGCGCGGCTGGAGCAACTCGAACCTCTGCTGGGCGCTGTCGAGGCGGCGGGCGTCACCGGTGAGCCGCTCGCCACGCTACGTGCGCGCGCCTCCGAAGCGGCAAGCGCCGTGGGAGCGTTAGGTCGGCTTGGCGGCCACGCGATGGAATGGGAGCAACGGATCGCGCCAAAGCTCGCGACCCTCGGCACGCTCCTCGAGGCGCATTTGCAAGCGGACACCCACTCGCGCGTGATCGCCTTCGTCAACAAGCGTGCGAATGTGTCGGCGCTGTGTGCGCATCTGGCGGGAAGCTCGAGGCTCCGAGGGCTCGTACGCGCGGCCCCATTTGTCGGACGATCGAACCGCGTGGGGCATGGGGCCGGTGCGCGCGGCATGGGGCAGCTGGAGCAGAGGCGTACGATCGACGACTTCCGATCGGGCGTGTACAATGTCCTCGTCGCCACGTCAGTCGCTGAGGAAGGTCTCGACATAGGCGAGGTCAACCTGGTCGTCTTCTTCGATGCCGTCGACTCGCCCATCCGATTGGTGCAGCGGCTTGGGCGCACCGGTCGAAAAGAGGCGGGGCAGGTGTTCATGCTGCTCACGGAGGCGGAGGAGCGGAAACATCGCGAGACCACGCGCCTCGCCGAGCGGATGAGCGACGCGATGAGCTCCGGTCGTGGCCTGCAGCTGCACCAGCCATCGAAACCGTTCCTACCGGTAGACGATCCACAAAAGCTCGAGATGCACACGGTCGACCTTGGACGTGGCGCAGCACGAGCCGGCGGCGGGGCCGGCGGCTGTGGCGCGGCCGGCGTTGGCAGCGCTGGCGGCAGCAAGAGAGCCTCATGCGATGGTAGCAACGTCCTTGCGGGCATTCGACCGCGGGCGGGCGGCGACGGCGGCGACGTTGGGGCCGCGGCATGTCCAGCGGGCGGCACCATCGGGGCTGCCAAGGAGAACCACTCGCCTCACCGGCCAGGGCACCGGCCAGGGGGTGGTCCCGTGTCGACAGCCGCCGCCACCACTGCCGTTGCCGACCTCGCTCCGACAGCCGCGCCCGCGCCGGCGCCCAACCGACCGGCGTGGGCGTCAGCGAAGGCGACCAATCTCGCGACCAATCTCGCCCTCGATCTGACGCTTGATCAGCTCTCGGCAGACAGCGTGAGCTCCGAGGACGACGAGCAACCGATCGCCCAGCGCAGCCTGGCTAAGAAGCGCGCGCCCGCTCGGCCGGCAGCGGCCGTGGCAGCCGGCGTGGCAGCCGGCAAGGCGGGCGCGGCAGCGGGCGCGGCAGCGGGCGCGGCAGCGGGCGCGGCAGCGGGCG
>ENA-UOXG01000818-UOXG01000818.1-mixed-culture-metagenome-genome-assembly--contig:-NODE-818-length-21023-cov-47.923884_pt1:0-20000 | contig 21023 bp, 24 predicted proteins | sample MGYA00238159_ERZ761634 | MGnify/ENA primary metagenome ERZ761634 (study PRJEB28908, sample SAMN08776845) | mixed culture metagenome | isolation source: Freshwater growth medium | place... | reverse complement strand
AGATGGACTCCCTTGATTGCCTCCCTCATCAGCTACCCATCGATTGCCTCCCTCATCAGGTGAGTGCCAATTAGAAGCCAAAGCGGCGGCGTGCATCGCGGCGCGTTGTAGCGAGCACCTGCATCAGCGGCGGCGGCGGCAGCGGGACGCCGCGACGGCGCTCTTGCAGCTCGCCTGGCGCAAGCACCGCCGGCGGCGACGCGCGGCGGAGAGCGCAGCGAGGAGCGCGGCGGCTTCAGTCCTGGCGGCCGCGGCACGTCGGCGCATCGCTCTTCGGCGCTGGGGCCAGATGCGGCGCGGCGCGCGCGCCATCCAGAGCGCGTGGGCGTGGCACGCGCTTCGCCTCTCCGCTGTGAATGTGATCAGCTCTCGCGCGAAGCTCCTCCTCGAGCGCCGTCGTGAGCGTCGGGTGGTCGAGGCGCGAGAAAGTGCGTGGAGAGCGCAGCTGCGCCAGATCGCGGCAGATCGGCTCGCGCGCGCCATGCGCCGGCGCTGGGCGCAGCGCTTGGCACGACGCGAGCTGCACCGACGCCAGTCAGAGCGAGAGGCCGCACAGCGGGCCCGGGCGCGGGCCCTCCGGGCGGCGACGACGATCAACAGCCGTTGGGCCGAGGTGCTGTCGCAGCGGCGGCGCGTGCGGCGGGAGCGGTGCGCGATCCAAAGGCTTTCGAGCTGATTGCACAATGATTGCACTCAGTGGATTGAGCATTGCGTATCAAGCAGCCCAACGGCTTTGAGTGCGTTTGGCTGCTGCTGCTGACGATGGATTGCCTCCTTCATCAGCTGATGACGATGGATTGCCTCCTTCATCAGGTGCGCGGTCCAAATCCAGGCGAACGTGCGAGGTTACCTCGAGAGGGAACGGTGCCCGTTACTCGTGGGCAAGCAAGCCTTCGAGTACTCATCGCCCGCTAATTACCCTAATTGCCCCAATTGCCCTAATTGCCCGTTGATTGCTCATTGCTTGCCCATTGATTGCCCATCGACTGCCCGTACATGCCGGCTGCTCGTGGGCAAGCAAGCCTTCGAGTACTCATCGCCCGCTAATTACCCTAATTGCCCGTTGATTGCCCATTGATTGCCCATCGACTGCCCGTACATGCCGGCTGCTCGTGGGCAAGCAAGCCTTCGAGTGCCTTCGGAGGGGCTCTCTGATGGGACAGGGATGGCAAACCAATTGCACGTTGATTGATCTTTGATTGCGTCTCTCATCCGGTACCCTGGGAAGCGCTCCTCTGAGAGCCTCTGATTGCGTTCCTCATCAGGTACCCTAAGAGGCTCGAGGAGGTCGTCATCCCGTTTGCGATGGGCTCCCTCAAGCTCGAGGCCAAGGTGGGACGATTGATTGCCTCTTAATTGATTAATTGAGTGCAATCATCAGGCCAAGGTGGGACGATTGATTGCCTCTTACTTGATTAATTGAGTGCAATCATCAGGCCAAGTTGGGACGATTGCACGTGATTGCATGCGATTGCATGCGAGTGCATGTGAGTGCATGCGAGTGCATGCCAGTGCTCTGGTTGGGCTCTGATGGAAGTCTGATTGTGGCTCGGAGTGCCCCCCCATCACAGGCGCGCGCCGACCTCGCCTTCGTGACGACGGCACTCAAACGGGACCGGAAGCTCAAAGTGCGTGTCCTCGGATGCACGGTGCACACGGAGGCGGGGCCGGTCGCGCTGCAGCGCTCCAAGGCAGTGGTCGCTCATCTCAATACACACGGCGTGCTGCGCCAGCAGTGCCGCGCTGAGGCGTGCCCACCGGCGATGATCCACGGGCTGCAAGAGCATGGGATGAGTGCGGTTCGCTTCACAGTCGTGCAGTCGCTCCTGTTCGCCAAGCGGCTTGCGTTCGAGAGCGGCACGGCGGCCGTGCCCTCCAAGGCCGAGCCCATGCTACTCAAGGTGATTGCGACGATGGTCGCTGAGTGCCTTTGAGAGGTGATTGCCACGATGGTCGCTGAGTGCCTTTGAGCGACACGGCGGACGCTGAATGCCCATGATGGCGCCCTGATGACCACTGATGGCCCCCGTCATTATCAGGTGGCACGCATGCTCCAGGACAACCCGGAGCTCGAGCTGATGCTCGAGGGGCACGCCGACGCTCGGGAAGACCATCCCATCGAGTTGAGCCGGGCGCGCGCCGTCGCGATCAGGAAGTGGCTCGTCGCTCAGGGGGTGACGTGCGCCCTAGGCGTGCTGCCGTGCGGCGCCGCCTACCCCGTCGCCTCCAACCTGACGGCGCAAGGGAGGCGACACAACCGGCGGGCCGAGGTGCAAATCCGGCTCAGGGGGGCGACGTGACGGGACCGCTGAGTGCCCTTGGGTTTGATCGTCTCGAAAAATATACCCGATCCCATCCCCGGGATTTTTTTCATGCTATTGCCTATTCGTCGTACGATAAATTCGTTCGACGTCCGGCGCACCGTCAGTCCTCAGTCGCCTCCGCTCACACCTCGGGACACACCGGTTTCACTGAAGATCCCTGTCAATGTGGCGAAACGACCGTTGTCCTGGGGCGGGCGCGGGGTCAGCGCGCAGCGCCCCATCGCTCGCACAGCGGCTCGCGACGGCCTTTCCCCCCAGCCGCCCCCAACCCCCCCTCGCCCCCCCCCCGCCGACTCCCCATGATTGCAACACCCCTCCGACAACCAACCGACGGCAAGCACAGTCCCGGTGGCCTCGCTCGCCCGTAGCCAGGTGGAGGGATTTACTCACAGAGTCAAACTCCGACGAGATCCGACGAGATCCGACGAGATCCGACGAGATTCGGAGCGAGGCGCCTTCCCTTCAGATACTGAGCTCGGGAGGGGAGCTCGGGGGGGACGGTCGAGAGAGATGGGGGGGAGATGGTCGCTCATCATTTGCCCTTCTTGGCGAGCTCGGGATGGAATCTGGCCATCTCTGTGGAACGTGGTGACGTGGCAGATGACGTCATCAGCGGTCATCAGCGGCAATCAGCGGTCATCAGCGGCAATCCGCGGCAATCCGCGGCAATCTGCGGCAATCCGCGGCAATCCGCAGCCACTCCCGCAGCACGCACCTTCCCAGATGAGGTCGCGCAGCTCTTCCTGCGTGATGTCCGGCTTCTCGAACCCAAACGAAAAGTGCTCCTCCTCCTGCGGGAGGGTGCGGCCCTGGTGCAGCGCCGCCATGTATTCCGAATTCAGCGCATCGACCATGGTGCACCGCTTGGCTGGGTCGAAGACGAGCATCTCGTTGAGCAGATCCAGCGCTCCCGTCGAGGCCGACGGGAAGACGTCCGCCCAGGGCTTGCGTGGCTTGACCGGCAGCGTGCGCAGGAACTGCACCGCCTGACGGTTGGTGATGCATGCAAGATCGGCTTCGCTCGGGGTGCCGAGGTGGTCGATGATGAGGCGCAGCTGGTGCAGGTAGTCGCGCCCGGGGAAGAGCGCCTTGCGCCCGAGCATCTCCGCGAAGATGCACCCAACGGCCCACACGTCAATGGCCGTCGTGTAGCTCTGATTCTCGACGAGGAGCTCGGGGGCACGGTACCAACGCGTGACCACGTACTCGGTGAGGCCGATATCCTTCTTCTCCTCGGAGGGATCGATGCCACGCGCGAGGCCGAAGTCGCAGATCTTCAGGTCGCAATTCTTGTTCACGAGCAGGTTGCCGGGCTTGAGGTCGCGGTGCAGCACGTGGGCCGTGTGGATCGCGTGCACGCCCCTAAGGATCTGGTAGAGGAAGTACTTGAAGTGCTCGTCGGTCAACTGCTGCTTGGAGTGGATGATGTAGTGCAGGTCGGTGTCCATGAGCTCCGAGACAATGTACACATCTTTCCACTCCTTGGACCCATCCTTCCCAGGCGGCAGGATGTCGAGCAGCCCCAGCACGTTGTCATGCTTGAAGTGCTGCAGGATCTTGATCTCTCGCAGCAGCCGCTTGCAATCCACGGTGTCCTCGAAGGCCTTGGAAATCTTCTTGATGGCCACAAGTTTGTTGGTTTCCACATTGCGTCCCGAGCAAACAAGGCCGTACGCACCCTGACCGACTGCCTTGCGCACCGCATATTCTGGCGTGGTTTCAAAGCGCATGCCACAGATCGTATAGCGCTTGTTGCCATCGGGCAGCTTCTCGTGCTCCTCCTCCTTCAGGTACTTCTTATCCAGCTCAGCCTTGGCAGCCATTCGAATGAGCACCCTGCGGATGGGGACTTCGACGCGGCGAAGGCTGCCGCGACTGAGAATCCCAAGGCAATCGAGAGAGTGCGTTGTGCCAATAAACTAAGCTCAGGACGGCGCTGTCGAGCATGCAGCGACGGGAAGGGGGGGACGGGGGGAGGGGGATGCCTCCCACCCCCGGCGCAGGTGCGTGGAGGGATGCAATGTGCCTTGCGTACTGCAAGGCCGCCTGCTCTCTGGACTCGAAGATGCCGAGGCTCTCGTAGGTGCTGTCGTCCACTTGGTTAACGGCGCACGCTATGTACTTGCCTGAATGGACGCCCTTTTTGATCAAGTAGACATTTTTGAATCCCGAATTTGCCATCGTGGACTTGACAAGCATGAGAGACTCCGACTCGTAGTGTTCCTTGATTTGCTGGGGCGAAAGCATATCCTCGGCCGCCCCCGACCCAGGAAGCTGGGCGAGATCTTGTGCTAGGCTTTTCTTGCGAGGAGTTCGTCCAGCCAGCAGCCCAGTTGAATATAGACGTCCTCTTCGTCCTCAGCAACGTGTATGACGTCCTCCTCCTCGAAAACGAAGATCTGGTCGCCCTCCAACACCCACTTGGCCAGAAGATACAGGGGTGTTGCATCTTCGGCCAGTGCTGCTTGGAGCAATTCAGGGAAGATCACTCTGTAGACCGTGCGGCCCTTGCTCACGTCGTCCGTCCTGCGGAGATATACTGGCGTGTTGCTGGGCGGGTCTTGAACTCTGTACTCGTCCAAGGACACCGAATTCGAACGGAGCTGTCGAGCGGGCGGCATCCGGCCTGCTCAGCCCCCAGGGAACGGATTTTGGAACGTCGTCACGACAGAAATTGCTGAACAAAACAAAAAACGACGAAAGCATGCACTCTCAAACGATTGTAACGGTGAGTTCGGGACGAGGCATGCGAGAGTTCGGGACGACGCTCCACAGAGTCTTGTTGGCGGTCTTGGCTGCGTTCTTGTAGATGGTCTGGTCACGCAGGTAGGCAGCGTCGAGGACGAGAACGTCACTCTTGAGATGTTGACGAAGAGTACGGATGCGTAGTTTGACAGCTTCAGCGCTTCGACCGGAGATCTCGATTGGCATGCATTTCCTGCTGTCTCCTCTGCAGACGCGCTCCACTTGTTCGCGCAGCGATTGAAGGAGCTCGATATCCTCATGGAATAGCCACATCCTTTCCATGCCGCGACTCCTGCGCTCCAGATGGGCAACCTCCTTCCACACCATATGTGGTATCGTACTGCCGCCGATGCGTGTTGAAGCATCCATCACGATATCTTCGAGCTCCGGTTGGTTTCGACCGAGTTCACGGTCGCGGATGCGCGCATCCAGCGCGGAGCGGCTTGTGAAGATCTTCACGCTTGCGAGCATAACCTCGCGTTCGCTCGTGGACACCAGGTTTGGCAGGACTCTGGCTGCAAGCTTCGGGCTTAGCTCTCTGCGCAAGCGTTTCATTCTGCAGTTTTCGCTGTTTGTCAGCTTGGACGGTTTAGGCTTCTCGGAAGCGAGGCGCTCCCAGTGCTGCGCGATTAGGTTGATATCATCCCGGAGTGAGTAGTTGTTGCCCAGCGACCTCATGGTCTCTGAGTGTCGTGATCCTTCCTTTGCGTGGAGTGCCCCGAGTGCTGAGAGCAGTTCAGAGAATGTGTTCATCGCGTCGCCGTCGGCAGCCATCGCTGCAGCAGTGTGTTCTTCGTCGCATGAAGTGCACGGATCTCCTGTCGCGCACGGGCATGTATGCCAGTTCGTATCTTTCTCGTGAACGTGCGAGGCGAGGGCTTCCATGCCTTCTTGGCTCGATGGTACGAGGACTTGATTTTCCATTCCTGGGAATCTGCACGCGGAGACGCGTTTCTTGTTTCCAATTATGTCCCTTTCATAGTTGGGCACACTTTAGGAAGGTCCTATGCAGGATTCATGAGGATTTAATGAATTTGAATGAATGGTTTCGTCACGCAATTATCGGGGTCGCTCAGGGACCCTGGATCGTGTGGTTACGCTCAGGGACCCTGGATCGTGTGGTTACGCGTCGTTGGCGAACTCCGGGTAGAAGACTCAGGATAAACTAAGCTCAGGACGGCGCTGTCGAGCATGCAGCGACGGAAAGGGGGGGACGGGGGGAGGGGGATGCCTCCCACCCCCGGCGCAGGTGCGTGGAGGGATGCTCGCTTGGTGCGCGCGCACGTCGGCGGCACACGCGGTTTGGTCTTTGGAGCTGATCGCCGAGGCAATCGAGAGAGATGTGTGGGCCAGATGTGTGGGCCGGTGGCGTACTTTATTATTGCCAACTACAGGTTCAGGTTCGAGGTTGAGGTTGAACGTAAGTTGTAAGTTCACACACGAAGTACGCCCCTTCTTGGCAACGCGCACGATCGCGGAGTTGGCTCGCGTCACCGACGAGAACGGCGAGTACATCGCTACATCCGTCTACTGTGGGGCCGGCATGCAAGATGGCGCGGCTCGAGCCATCCTCCACGAGCTGATGCAGAGCATGTAGCTGGGAATCACCTTGGGCAAACGCGCCAGGCTTTTCCGGGTTGCGGAGCATGGGCAGTACCGAGGCGCACTGCCAGCCAAATGGCTTCGGCCATTAAGGCGTGCGCAGGATCGCCGTGTTGCGCAGCAGCCGTTTCACGCTTGCTCAGGCGCTCCCTGCTGCAACGCTTGTTGCAACGCGCGCTCAGCACGGCGGAGCTGGTCCATCTCCGGCATGAGCGGCTCACCGCCCGTTCGGACGGGATCGGCACTTAGCGCAGTAATATGACGTCCTGCAGCCGAGCCAACTGCACGATTGACATCCTCCAATTCATCACCTTGCGGTGGCAACTATCACAGTGGGGTCCAAGCCGCGATGGTTTGTGACTCGTAGGCAACGACCTCGTCGCAGGTTGGGCATCTTGCCGGTCGAAAATATCTCCGCCTCAGCGCGCTCGGCGACTCGACGAGCATCGCATCGGAGATGCGAAGTAGGGCCTTGAGCTCCAGGGGCACCCGCTCGTCGTCGAGGAGGGCGTCGATCTCTTCAAACGTCCATTCGTCTCCAATGGGGCGCGCGCGCAGGCCTCGACCGCCAGCCGCACGAAGCGGGCTGACGTAAGGCTGACGGGTTCCTTGGACAGGTTTTGCCACCCCACAGAGGCCGCCCACGCCGCCTCAAAACATATGCATATCTCAAAACCTCCGGCCACTGCATATGCCGCCGGCCGTCTTCCGCGCTTGCGGCGCGTTCGAGACGGCGATGGCGCACGGATAGCGCACGGATGGTGCGCCGTGCGCCGTCGGCCCTCGGTGGCGGTGGCATCAGTCATAGGCTCACCAGGCGGATGGAACATGCCACCACCAGCACTCACCACCACGGGTGGGGCGGCAGAGCAGGAGACGAGGTTCGAGGACCGTCTTCAAAGAAATCTGACTCGAGCATCTTTTTAGTCGGCTACCCTCGGCGACAGCTCGGACCAAATTTGGGCTGAAAAAGGGCGATCCTAAAAAAGGGCTATTCAGCACCAACAATGGCAGGCTTCGCATTGGCGCTCATGACCTTTGGAATGCCGACCTCCCTACTCAACCCTGGTCACGGTCACGCCGTGGCTGCGGCAGACTGCAAGTGCCTCGCGTCGTCCGATTGCGAGAACGGCCTGTACCACGGCAAGATCCAGCACTGCGGCTGCGAGAAGGACTGCGGCGGCGGTGACCAGGGCCACAACATTCACTGGCCGGGCAACGGCAACGAGGGCACCCGGCTTGACGAGCACGACGCGCTCCGGCGCTACAACGCAGCTCATGGCAACAGCGCGCTCGTTGCTGCCGAGGACTGCCACTGCCTCACCGCAGACAGCCGCAAGGAGTACTGCGACGGCAATCTGGGCAAGCACGGCCAGTACAAGTGCGGCTGCGACACCAACTCGTGCTCAAAAGGAGAGATCGAGCACTGGCCGGGCAGCCCGGGTGGCCACCAGCACCATGTGGTTGCGACAGCCTGGCCGGGCAGCCCGGGTAAGAGACAGCAGATTTCGGGGCAGCCCCCCGTGCTGGTGAGTGAGGACCGCAAGACCGTGGCTGCGGCTGACTGCAAGTGCCTCGCGTCGTCCGATTGCGAGAACGGCCTGTACCACGGCAAGATCCAGCACTGCGGCTGCGAGAAGGACTGCGGCGGCGGTGACCAGGGCCACAACATCCACTGGCCGGGCAACGGCAACGCGGGCAAAGCTCATGGCGACAGCGCGCTCGTTGCTGCCGAGGACTGCCACTGCCTCACCGCAGACAGCCGCAAGGAGTACTGCGACGGCAATCTGGGCAAGCACGGCCAGTACAAGTGCGGCTGCGACACCAACTCGTGCTCAAAAGGAGAGATCGAGCACTGGCCGGGCAGCCCAGGTGGCCACCAGCACCATGTGGCTGCGGCAGACTGCAAGTGCCTCGCGTCGTCCGATTGCGAGAACGGCCTGTACCACGGCAAGATCCAGCACTGCGGCTGCGAGAAGGACTGCGGCGGCGGTGACCAGGGCCACAACATCCACTGGCCGGGCAATGGCAACGCGGGCAAAGCTCATGTGAAGACGAAGGCCCTGAACGCCGCGGATGCCGAGATCGAGGGTTGCAAGTGCCTGCCAGACGGCGAGTGCGAGAACCAGAAGGAGGGTGGCTACAAGTGCGGCTGCGATACCGCCACGTGCATCCTTGTGCACTGGCCGGGCAGCACGGGTGGCGACGATCAGGATGCAGCGCCGTCACCCGATGCATCCCCTTCGCCAGAGACGCCTGATGCATAGAAATGCATCCATGCAAAGAAGGCACGTCCAATTGCGCCGTGCCGAGCACCGCCTTTCCGTCGGTGGTTGCGTCCGACGATGCGCCATTGATGACTTCACGTACAGGAGACACACACTCGGGGTCGTGTGATGTGTCGTGTGGGGGGACTCTCGGGTACGGGGGAAACGTGCCCACAGATGCCTGGGAATGAGCGGGGCTCGAGGGGGTAGCGCGTGGGCGGGTGTGTGGGATGCCTTGCCGGATGTGTCAAACGCGCCGCCGCATGCTGGGTCGGCATGGCGGGGTCGCAGAGATGCACTGCGGACTGCGTGTGCCGAGACCGAGCGCAGCGACCCCCGGCGCCGGATGCGGACCGTTCCGATTTCGGACTTGGGACTTGAGAAGGCGATTACAAGTATAAGGCCACAAGTGTTGCAGAGTGTTGCATGGTCTCTGTGTGTGGACCCGTGGGGTAGGGATAGGAATCGTCTCGAACTTGCGCAGCCAGAAACGCCGTGCGGCGGCTGCGCGCGGCTGCGCCTGCCTGGGCAACGCCGGCACGCCCAGCACGGCGCTCGCCGCCTCGGCTCTCACCCGGCGAACCGAAGCGAATGCGTGAGCCTCAATTGACACGCGCAAACTGACTTAACGTGCGCCAGCCGAGTCCCGATCGATGAGCTACCCATACGGCCAGTCGTACTATGAGACGCCTATGGCCAGCACCTCTCCGCCCGCCTTGGAGGCGCAGCACCAGCGTGAGATGATCCGCATCCATGAGATGTGGCAAAAGACCAAGTCGGAGCTCGCGATGGCACAGATGGAGCTGCAGCGGCGCGACGGTTACGTGAGCGCCGGTGGTGAGAAGGACAAGGCGATGCAGCAGCTGCAGGCGCTCACCGTGGAGCTGCGCGACAAGTGCCGCTTCACCGAGCTGCAGCTCGCGGGGGCGCGTGAGGAGAATGGGAAGCTAGCGGCGAGCTGCCAGGAGCTGCGGCAGTCGCTGAGCGACGCGCAGGGCCAGCTCGCGGGCCTCCAGGCGCATACGCAGCAGCAGTCGCCCGTCATCTCGGAGCTGCAGGCGATGCTCGAGCGCGTCCACCATGAGAAGCAGGCGCTGGTGGAGCAGCTGCACCAGGAGCAACGCCGGCTAGAGCAGGCCGTCTCCAATAAGGAGTTCACGATGCACCTGCAGGAGCAGAAGCTGGCGAGTACGGCGGAGGAGCTGCGCCGCTCGATTGATGCGCACACCTCGAGCTCCGCCGCGGTCGAGTCCGCCCAGGCGCGCATCGCGGAGCTCGAGCGATCCAGCGGCGAGCTCGGCCGGCAGCTCATGGGCGCCAAGGAGCAAGTCAGGTACCTTCACCTCAACCGTCGCTCCGAGGCGCAGGTGCAGGCGCTGCTGCACCAGCTACAGCTCGACAACGCGCGCCTCGTCAAGCTGCTCTCGTCCACCGAGGAGTATAAGGTGCGCGCGTGCGCCTGAGAGCTACGGAGTGCCAAACCTCGCCACTGACGCTCGCTACGTCGCTCGACCCCCCCCCCCGCTCCCGTGCCCCTAAAGGAGTTTGTGGCCTACTCCGAAGACAGTGGCGGCATCACGTACGTGCCACCGCCCAACTACGTGCCACCGCCGCCCTCGATGCGCGACACCGAGTTTGCGGCCGAAGCCGGCATGCTCCATCCCAAAAAGGAGCGAACGGTGCGCGGCTCGAGCGCCGAGATGGAGCATTGGGTGCCCTCGGACGCGTACGCGCTCGCCAACGACTTCCGACGGCAGCACATGGCCCAGATGCCGATGGAGATCTTCGCGGAGTTGCTGCTCCGCCTCAATCGGGTATGGCGTGCTCGCGAGGCGAAACGACTCGAGCGTCAACAGGTTCGTTGATTGCCACTGATGATCTGCCTTGCATGCAAGCGCTCACCACGGCGCCCCACCGAGCGGCTCGAGCGCCAACAGGCAAAGGCCCTCAAGAAGATCAACGAGCTGCGCCGTCGGTGCGCCGCCCAAGTGCCCTATGAGGAGGTGTGCTGCAGTGCTCCCTGACGAACCCTGACGAACCCTGACGACACCACTGCTCTGATCGCTTCGGATGGGCCGCTGAGGACGCTTGAGTGCTCCCCGACGAACCCTGACGAACCCTGACGACACCGTATGAGGACGCTTGGGTGCCTCCTCCATCAGGTGCTGCAGTCGTCGGAGGTGGAGCGGCTGCGGCGCGAGCTGCGCGAGATGCGGAACGCGTTCAACACGGGCAGGCGCAAGCTCAACGACACCGAGGAGAGGCTTCTCGAGTCTTCGATCGAATCGGCGGCGGCGATCGACACTCAGCTGCGCCAGCAGAAGCAGCAGAACGAGGCGCTGCTCGCCGAACTCGCCGAGGTCGACCTGCGCGCGCACTCCGCATACGGCGAGGGCGTCTCCGCCGCGGCGGCGGGCGCGTCCGAGGTATGCGACCGCTTCTCGGAGCGCGTGACCGAACTGATGCGCGAGTTCCAGCGAAAGACGCTTCACATCAACCGCGCGGATGCCGACCTGTACATGCGCATGCTGCAGCTGCAGAGCTGGTTCCTCGAGAGCCTCGACCGTCGCATCGTACAGTGCCGTGAGAAGATGGGGTCGGTCTACGAGTTCACACTCACAGCGCGCGCCACGCATCAACAGGCGATGCTCATCGGCGACGAGAAACCGCCGGGCGCCCAACACGGCGCGGGTGCGCCGCCCTCGGCTCGTGGGCCGGCGCTCGCCCCCTATTCACAGGGCTCCTATTCACAGGGCTCCCTGGGCGCGGGCGTGGGCAACGGCCGGACGCCCGGGACGACGCCGCCCGGGACGACGCCTATGCGCCCGGGACAGCGCGCGTCGCGAGCCTCGTCGTACGTCGGTCTCGTCGACGGTGGCGACTCGGATGACTTTGATGACTGAGAGAGCGCGCGCGCGCGGCCCGGCCTCGGTGCCGGGTGAGGGCTGAAAGGGGCGAGCAGCCGCATCACTGAGCGGTGGGCGTGGGCATGCGCATATGTATGGCAGCATGTGGCGACGGGTTCAAGATAGGGGAAGATCGTGCACACTGCACAGCCACAGGCCACAGCGCTCATACCACGCGAAAGCGCGCCAGGCAGGGAAGCGGAGTTGAAACGCTGAATCCTGAATGACCGTGAACAACCCGCAGCTTGAGCTTCATCTCTATCGCGGTTTCAAACACAAACCGCGATATACCAATCCGTCCAATGACAGCACCTTATCTTACAGGAGACACACATACGAAATAGATCATAGTTACCCGATCGGTAACGCACACGGACACGCTCGCCTATTTTCCGCGGGATTACAAGTTTTAAACTTCAAGTTAAACCGCGGCGCACACTGGAGTCACGAGATACACGACGCCACCGACCGCAGAGCGCACGTCACCGCAGCACCGACACGGTGACGGTCGGCGATCTCACGTTCGTCGACCGGGTGTGCTCAGCTTGATACCAACGCTCGAGGAGAGAGTCAGACTCAGAGGGCACAGAGTCAGAGATGAAAAAAATGCACGTTATCATGACAGAATGCAGCACTGCCGAGCACGGAGCATCCGTACTGAAGAAGGCCGTCGAAGAGCACGCTGCCGCTCCACTTGACCAGCCACATGTCCTGCGCCGCGTGCCACTCATCATCGTCCAGATGATCGGCTGACGCTGGAGGGTCGTTCGCCGCCAACGCGCGCCTCAACCGGCCGCTTGAGCATCGCGCGCTCGTGCTGAAGGCGAAAAATCGCCATGGCCTCGTGGAAACTCTCCGGTGGCGGCTTCCAAAACCGACGAAAAGAGGGGACCCTGCGTCTTTATAGTAAGGAAACACGACACAACTATTAGAAACAAAACTACAGTACGAGCGCTACAACTATGAATTAATGGTGCCTGTGCGCGCATGCGCGCGAGCACACGCCGAATGAGCTCCGGGCATGCAGTCTCAATAAAGCTCGAGCGGGCTGGGCGCAGCGTCAATCGCACGGCGGCAGATGAGGCCGTGGGCTCTTTGGCGAACACTGCAAGGGAAAGCTTCACGCGCGTGCAGCAAGCCGTAAGCAAGCCGCATGCATTGGCCGCATGAAGGAAGAGTGACTCGTGCGGCTGATTGTATCGATGAGGCTCCTGCAGCTATCTGAGCACTCGTGCAGCTTCGTGCAAGATTGCAATATCGCAGTGTGAGAGCAATCGCGTGATGGTCACCACTGGAGTGTTGCCGCGCCGCTGCGCATTTTGTTGGCTCGGCATTGGTTAGACCATATGTGCAATGGTTAGACTCGGCGTCGTCGAGCTGTCATTGGTTTGACTCTGTTGTGTGCCTTGACGTGCGCGCCAACGCTGGCGACGACGCGACGCTGCTCTCCGCTGTGCGTGCGCAGGCAAGTGAGGTGCGGAGTCTGATCTCTCGCACGGAGCAGATGGAGCGCACGCCCCACAGCAGGAACGGTGGCAGCAGCTCGGAGGCCGAAGGCAAGGCCCTGGTGCTGCCCATGGGGCCGGATGACTTTATCCATTTCTTGGGCAAACGAGCCTTTGCCAGCCGACCTTGCGCTCTGGAGGGGCGCTCTGGCCCCACGGTCAGGGCGGCGATCAGTGGCAGGCAAGTGAGGTGCGGAGTCTGATCTCTCGCACGGAGCAGATGGAGCGCACGCCGAGCGATATACTCGAAGACAGCAAGAACGGTGTCAGCAGCTCGGAGACCGAAGGCAAGGCCCTGGTGCTGCCCATGGGGCCGGATGACTTTTTATGACTTTATCCATTTCTTGGGCAAACGAGCCTTTGCCAGCCGAACTCGCGCTCTGGAAGGGGCGCTCTGGCCCCACGGTCAGGGCGGCGATCAGTTTGGCCACCAACGCTGATCGCTGGTTTTACCCAGCTGGCGGTCCCGCTCGCCGTGTGCCTCGTTGTGTGGCCCAACTAAGCGTGAGACTGATTGACTGAGAGTGAGAGTGTTAGAGCGTGAGACCGTGAGTAGAGCTTAAAGAGAGCGTGAGCGAGTGTGCTGAGCACCTTCCCGCACCTTCCCAAAAATTCCCCCCTTCCCCCCTTCCCCCCTCCACTATGAGTGCATGCTGGAGGCTTCCCTCATTCTAACTCATTCACTGCATCACGGGCGGAACTGTCAACGGTGAAATCCGTGACTTTTTTGGCACCGAGCGAGCGACGAGGCCGCTTTTCATGCCTGCAACCGCGAGCGATGCGGGCCGCGCTGCAGCGCGCTGCGCCTCAGCGAACGCCCACGCTGGCAGCGCTGCGACGCAGGTTGCAGGCTCGCCGGCTGCTGAGCACTCTGCCGCCGCCGTCGGTGCCGCAGCGTCTTGCGGCGCTCTCTCTGCTCGAGGGCAAGATGGACGAGCTCCGAGGCGACGGAAGTCCTCAAGCTCAAGCGTACCATCGTGGAGCGCACGCAGCAGCTGCGCGAGCGACGGGCGGCGATCCTCGCAGGCGCCGCTCTCACTGAGGAGGAGGCGGCAGCTCCCGCGGTCGTCTCAGACGAGACACCCGTGCCTACCGAACTCGAAGACGACCTGAAGCTCTACTGGCAGAAGGCGATCATGCAAGGCGTCCTGCTGCACGACGTGGAAGCGCTGCAGTCGGAGAACGTGCCGAATGAGCTGGACCTTCGCATCCTCGCGCACCTCGCCGACATCCAACTGGCCGTCAAGACGCACACGGACGACGCGCTCGACGAGCGCGACACGGTGCACCTGGTGCTCGTCTTCCGCCCGAATGAGTTCCTCGAGCCCGGATTCGAGACGCTCGAGTGCGCGTTTGATCGGGTCAAGGGGCAGCTCAAGAGCACGAGCGGCCTCGAGATCAAGTGGCGTGATGGCAAGGCGCCCACGATCGAGGGCAGCCTCTCCTTCTTCGACATGTTCGCAAAGGTGGGCGACTTCGCGCAGCAGGCGGAGGAGAAGGCGGCGGTGACCAAGGAGCTGCTGGCGCTCATCGAGGAGGTGCTGCTGCACAACTCGATCTCGCAGGTGAGGGGGAGCCCGGAGCCCGTTGCAACGAGTGCGCACGGCGCGCTTGGCCGCATGACGTACGAGCCACAGCCCGCCCTCTCGGCCGCCGTCGCCTCCTTTCCGTCGCGCGTCGACTCGTCGCGCGCCCTCGCCCTCGGAATGGCCCCCTCCCTCGATGCCACGGCGATGGTGCGAGCCTATGTTGAGGACTTTCCGTCAGCCCTAGCACCAGGGGTCAACGTGCCGCCGGCCGCGCTGGCGCCGTCAACGCCCGCGGAGGCGGCCGCGCGCAGGGCAAGTCGCTCAGCGTCGCTCTCATCACGGGCGGTGGCACAGGGATAGGGCGCGCCGTCGCGCTCAGGCTCGCGGCGGGAGGCTGGCAACGTGAGGCGGGCGCGCAGGTGGCGATCGTGCTGACGGGCCGTCGTGCCGAAGTGCTCGAGGAGACGGCGCAAGAGATCCGCAAGGCACACGGCGAGGGCGTGCATGTACTCGTGCATGCGGCCTACCTGACGCTCGCCGCCGATGTGAAAGGCCTCTTCAACGCCGTCGCCTCCAACTTCGGTCGTCTCGATCTCCTCTTCAACAACTTGGGCGCCAATGTGCCGCCCACGACGTTCGACAAGATGGAATATGACGACTGGCGGCGCGTGATCAACATCAACCTGGACGCGGCCTGTCCATGTCGCACGCGACGCGTACCGCATGATGCGTGATCAAACGCCCCAGGGCGGGCGCATCATCAACAACGGCTCCATCTCGGCCACCACGCCACGTCCGGCCGCCTCCGCGTACACGGCGAGTAAGCACGCGATCACCGGGCTCACAAAGTCGATTGCCCTCGACGGGCGCGCTCACCAGGTCGCGTGCGGCCAGATTGACTTTGGCAACGTCGTCTCCGCCATCTCGGCAGGCATGGCCGTGGGCATGCCGCAGGCGGACGGCAGCATCAGGGCCGAACCGCGCATGTCGCAGACTGACGCGGCCGACGCCGTGTTCTACATGGCACAGCTCCCGCTCACGGCGAACGTGCTGCAGATGACCGTGATGGCCACCAACATGCCCTTCGTTGGGAGGGGCTGATCAGGTCGACATTATAGCGTACATGCGAACACTTCATGATTGTGGAATCTCCACAGTGGTCCGGAACGCAGTACGATTTACGCAGTGATTTTTATTATGACGAATATTAATAAATTATGAATCCCTGCTCGATCGCAAAACAGACCCATTAGCTTTCTGGAAACCAAAGCGCCGCTACGGAGGAGCACGATGTGCGACGACCTGGGCGTGATTAATAAAAGGAGATTAGGGTTCACTCTGCGTTCACACGGGTCAAACAAAACTCCGCGAGGTGAGAAGTCCGATGGTCTTCGTGACCTGTAGAGTGAGAAGCAACCCGCCAAACCTCGCCGAATCACCGGCCGATGCAGACGATTACGATCGGTGAGGCGCTCGAAGCAGGCCGTGTTACTTTCACCTCATCCTGGCTGCGTGATGCCATCTTCTACCTGGCAAACACCCACGTGCTCTTGTCAGTGTTCTTTGCACACCCAGCGCACCCGTACAATCACTGCCGCCGCTTTTTAATGCTCATCAATTCCCTCTCCTTTGGCTTCTTCATCACTGCGGTGCTACACGCCCTCGTACCATGGGGACCAGCGCAGTCCATCCTGGCCGCCACGGTTGGCATTGTGGCACAGCTCATATTCGACGCTCCAGCTTCTATCCTGGCCTCGTGCTGCTGTGCAGGCGCTGCTGCGCAAAGATGTTTACCAGCGCCGATCGTTGTGTGCTTCCGCTTCATCTCATTCGTGCTGCTCTCGTTGCATTGCTGTATGGGAGTTGTGTATGCCTTGCTGGGTGCATTGCTGCTGACGGCCATGCCGTCAGCCGAGGTGGGCACTGTTTGGGCCTCGTTTCAAGAGACAAAAGTGGCCGCGTTCGTCGTGGCCGTGCCCTTCGGGTTGCTATCATATGCGCTTATGCGGCAGTGCGAGCGGGGCACGCCACTGCCGACGGTTGTCTTACAAAATGGCAGCGAACTCTGGTGAGCCCCCCTCGCAGAGAATTCTGTGCGACGCAGTAAAGTCCTGTAAACTCTAATCTGCGAGGCTCAATCTTTACAGTCGTAACCCCCGGAGCCTGGAGTTTTTGATTCAAAAACACGTGCGGGGGGAGCCGCGGACACACCGCACGAGACAGACACGACCCACACAAACCGAACCACCTACAGTTACCGGTGTGTGTCCCGGCTCTCCCCGGTGTCTTGAACAAAAGTGTGAAGTTCGTGAACTTCCCAGTTCAAGGAATGGGAAGGAGCTGTCTCCTTCTCGTGCTGCTCGCGACCGCCTCATCCGACGAGTCGTGCTCGCCGAATCTGCAGGACGGTGCGCAGGGCGGCTGTGCAGCTGACGCAGCTCCGGGCGAGTGCGGATGTGGGTCCGGCGCACTATCACGCGGTGGCCCGTCTGCTGCCGATGGGAGTCGGCCACAGCCGGCGCAACGGGTGAGCGACGACGTTTCCACGGATTGGATCCACTCAGGCATGGAGCCTCGCCTAATTTTTGTCGATGGCGGCGAGTTCGTGATGGGCCACGACAATCGCAGCGTCTCGCCTTCCACGTTTGTGGTCGACGGTGAGGGGCCTGCTCGCCGTGTCAGCATCAGCAGCTTTTGGATGGGTGAGACGGAGGTTAGCAATGCGCAGTGGGAGGCGTTCGCGAACGCCACGGGCCACCAGAGCGAATCCGAAACCTTCGGCTGGTCCTTCGTCTTCGAGAAGCAACTTACGCCCGCGGCGAACGCGGCGGCGACCCAGGCGGTGCACGCGGTCCCATGGTGGATTCGGGTTGACGGCGCTAGCTGGCGCCACCCCGAAGGCCCCGGCTCGGACGCTTTGACGCCCGAGCGGGCTGCGCACCCGGTCGTGCACGTTTCGTGGAACGACGCCGTGGCCTACTGCGCATGGGCGCACGCCCCCGACGGTCGGTTACCGACTGAGGCCGAGTGGGAATACGCGGCGAGAGGCGGCGCGGCGGCCGGGCGCAAGCGGAAGATGTACCCATGGGGCAACGCGCTCACCCCCGACGGCACGCATCGCGCAAACGTGTGGCAAGGTACATTCCCCACCAGCAACAGTGTCGAGGACGGCTACGCGGGCGTGGCGCCCGTGTTTGCCTATGGACCTCAGAACGGATTGGGATTGTACAACATGATCGGCAACGTGTGGGAGTGGGTCGACGATTATTGGTCCGTGGACCACCCGCGCACGCCCAAGAACTCGCCGCCGCTCTTTGATCCACGGGGTGCGATGAGCACGGGCGAGCGCACCAAAAAGGGCGGCTCATACATGTGCCACAAGTCCTACTGCCACCGCTACCGCGTGCACGCGCGCTCGCAAAACTCGGCGGACACGGGTACGGGAAACCTCGGGTTTCGCTGTGCACCAAGCCTGCAGCGGCGACTGCGCCCCAAGCAAAATAGGGGCGAAAATAATCCACGAACCTTCGAAGGCATAGCCGATAACGGCCATCGCGCTCTGTGCCTCTCTGTACGTGTGTATAAACTCGCGTCGGATATAACTGAAACTGCGGTAAACTGAATCAGCGTGCGTCCACGTCAGATAATAGTCGCACTCTAAGAACATGGCGCAATTGCCTAAGCTTTTGTATGCACAGTTGTCTGTTCCGACTCCGTCTCCGAGCCTTCCGACCGGATGGGCGGACGTGCGGCGTCCGACGGGCCGTGGGCCTGGCCCTGGTCTGCACCATGGTCTGCACACTGCACTCTGAATTGTTCAGGCATGACAATGCGTCAAAGGGGCCCCAGCTTGACGTCGTCAATGTCCACACGGCCGTTGCTCGCCCCAGAGGCGACCAGCGCCATGTAGAGCTTCTCGTCGTAGTCGACAAACTCGACACCATACAGAGTGTAGAATTCATTCGCCTGCAACCGCTCGGCCATGATTTCGCTGGCGCGGCGCTCACGCTGTGCTCGTGCCGCATCGCCACCTCCAAGCTCACGGCGGGCGTCCAGCTCGCAGATACACTCTTGTGTGCACGGCGGGAGACTTTTGAAGTACAGATGACTGGTCAGCTCGTCGTCGTCATCGAGATCTCGGACGGTGGTTCGTCCGCTGGCTGCACCACAATGCCATCGTCCGTGTGACCTATGACCAATTCCCATGTATGGTGTGTAATCTTGCCTGCACGGCCGTGAGGCACGTAAACCTCGCACTCGTTGATTGGGAATTCTTCGTTGCGTGCTGGCACGGCGCTGTGCCGAGAATCTCGCTTGCGACTACCTCGCGCAGTGGCTGCAGACGACACGTCCGTAGTTACGCTAGCCTCGATAATTGGCTGCACAACACCTAACGCGGCGACACCATGAGCGATTTATTGCTTCAATACCACCTCAGCGGCTTCGGCACGCGCCGCATCGAGAGCGACCCCGACTGGCGCTTCTCCGCCCACACGCTCGCCGATAACGATCTGGTTCATGTCAACTGCCGCCATCGGGCAGTCCGACCACACACACTCCACACTAGTGAGCTCCCCTGATCTGAAGCCGTCGCGGGCGCGATGATACTAGCTTCACCTATGAGAACGTCCGAAAAAGACTCTATTGACAGCCATTAAAAGTGCAAACTTGTGGGGTCGTTTCAACTGACCCTTTCTTGTCAAACTCTGACCCCGGACCTCGGACCGGCCATACAAGTACCGCGCTGGCCGCGTTGCGTCTCGTCACCTCGCTCGTCCCGACATGGTCATCGGTGCGAAGAACCTATTGGGATTCTGCTGCGGCGCCGTCATTGTGATGTGCCTACACACGTTAAGCGAACGCAGCAGCGCAGGACCACCGCAGCGCACGGTGCGTCTCCTCGCTGCTGACAGCCTCACTGCCGACGCTGGCGACGACGCGACGCTGCTCTCCGCTGTGCGTGCGCAGGCAAGTGAGGTTCGGAGTCTGATCTCTCGCACGGAGCAGATGGAGCGCACGCTGAGCGATATGCTCGAAGACAGCAAGAACGGTGTCAGCAGCTCGGAGAGCAGCACCAGCACCAGCAGCGCACGGGCTGGGCGCACATGCCCAGCCGGTTGCA
>ENA-UOXG01000817-UOXG01000817.1-mixed-culture-metagenome-genome-assembly--contig:-NODE-817-length-21025-cov-45.076109_pt1 | contig 21025 bp, 17 predicted proteins | sample MGYA00238159_ERZ761634 | MGnify/ENA primary metagenome ERZ761634 (study PRJEB28908, sample SAMN08776845) | mixed culture metagenome | isolation source: Freshwater growth medium | place: USA... | reverse complement strand
TGTCCGAGTGATACTATGTCTGTTACTATCAGGGGGTATCGATAGCATCCCGACGGACCTTTCTGCCGCCTCGGATCTCCAATCGTGGCCTCCTCGGGTCGGTGTGGGACACCGTAAAACTTCGGCGGAAACGAATCGGCTTTTTTAGTATGAAAGAAACGCGGGTCTCCACCGCCCTTGACCCCTGGACGCTACGCTATATTTTACCAAAGCTAGCCAAATGGAGCCAAGGTCTGTACTCTCGTAACTCGTTGTGTTTAGGCGGCGGGGATGGCGGGGATGATGAGCGGGGATGACGGGGATGATGAGCCCGGTGCTGGCGGCGGCGGGGATGGCGGGGGCGATGAGCCCGGTGGCGGTGGCGGGGATGGTGGGGTTGATGAGCCCGGTGGCAGTGGCGGGGATAACGGGGTTGATGAGCCCGGTGGCGGCGGCGGGGATGGCGGGGATGATGAGCCCGGTGGCGTCGGGATGGTCCGTCGGGATTACGTCGGGATGCTATCGATACCCCCTGATAGTAACAGACATAGTATCACTCGGACATAGTATCACAAGGCGGGTCACAGTGTAGAGTCAAGAGTGTTGCACGATGGTTCTACAATGGTTCCTCTTACTTTTTAACACGCGAGCGGGAAAGTCCTTTCTTGCTGAGTGCCATCACGTCTTGCGTTGATTCGAACAGCATTTCCAATGAGGTTGAGTCACAAGCTATCCGAGTATCCGTCACTCGACGCTTTTATCGCGGTCCTGCTCAATGAGAAAGGTCCACCATGAGAGGAACTGCAGCGGCGTCTTCGCCGGGTGCATCGAGATGGGCACTGGGCAGCGCGTGGCGTTCATGTACACAGACTGGCACGTGCTGCGGTCGATGAGCGTGGCCGCACTAGTCCGGACGGTCCCGTTTCGACGAACCGTCCCGTTTCGGAAGAGTGACGACGGAAGCGTGGCACGGCCGTCCCGCGCGTCGATGGTGACCAAGCTTGGATCGACCGTTGGACTGTAGAGAAGCTCGTTGCACTTGCGCCGTCTCGTATTAATGACGAACCCGGCGAGGCGTGAACGCGAACATTCACAGGGGATCGAGGGCAGGAATGGCATCATCGTGACGCACGTGCACTGCATGAAGCGAATGTTGAGCAGATGCATGCAAAGGCCGAGGGCTGAGTCCTCAAAGTCGGACGCCCACTCGCACCGCGCGCTGCGACTCGTGCTCTCGTTCTTGAGCACCCAAGCGGTGTTGAGACCTCCTGACGCGGAGAGCATGAACGGCGGCGTGACTGGGGGAGAGTTCGATGCGTTGGTACTCGACGATGCGTTGCCAAGTTTGCGATCGACTCGCAAGACGCGTGGGCACGTGCGATCGGGCGACGCGATGGCCGCCACGCGCTCGATGCATTTGCTCTTCACGAGCACATAGAGCGACGCGTGGGAAAACCCCTCAAAGCCGCCCTGAGCATAGGGGATGCTGTGGGTGTCCTTGCGCACGCGCCGCCCTGCCTCCGTCTCCCATCCAATTTGAAACTCGTCGTCAAACGCACGGTAGAGAGCCTGGAAGGTCGCCGTCGCACGCAGCGGCGCGCGATACTCCTTGCGATACTCCTTCTGATGGGCCGGCAGAGGATCCGGTGGCCCCCTCGACACCCACGGCGTGCCTGTGTACGAAGGCATGTATGCGCCGTTCCCAAAGTACAACGGCCCGTCACTGCCGACGGTCCGGTCGAAGCCATGCAGCAGGCGCAGCAGCGCGCGCGGCACCACGATAGAGTCGAGATCGATCTTGAGATAGAAACGCTTTCGCGGCAGTGCCTCGAGCATCGCCTCGAAGATGGCCGCACCCTTGGCCCAGTTGTGATGGTTGCCTGATGAGGGAGACGCAACCGAACGCAATCAAAGGGAACCAGCGGCGGCTATCAGAGGCCTTCTGAGGCCAACAGAGGCCATCAGAGGTTGAACAGCGGCCATCAGTGGTGGTAAAGTTACCCTCCTTGAACTTCCCATGAAACGTGCGGATTCGTCCCCAGAAGCAACGCGGGAAGATACGGGGCCTGGGTGTCTCGGAGGCGGCTGCGCACAGAGGCCACTGCGCACAATGGCGGAGGGCGCTGAAGCCACTGTGCAGCACCTCGTGAGACGCGAGCCACGGCGGTGGCACGAACGAGAAAGGCAGATGGCGCGGCTTTCCTCGACAAAACGGTCTGCCGTCTTTACACTTTCTCAGGGCCTCGAGATCGGCGTCCTGCGAGCAATCTGGGCCCGGCGACCACTGCTGTCCTCGCGGTGTGAGCACGGCCTTCTCGTACCTTCTCGCAGATGACCGTGCAATCGTATAGGGCCACGGCATCCACCGTCGCAGGCCTGCCCATCGAGGAGCTCAGGCTGCGCATCCACGTGATCATTGCGCATGCGAGGAGCTCGCCTGCGAGGCACGCCGCCTCGCTGGTCAGTGCGGAGGTCGCAGAGGGCGCGACGGCCATGAAGCCGAAGCCAATGTCGCCTACCAATGTCGGCTTGGTTGGTAAGAAGCTCCGCTCGTCACCGAGGAGTTCTTTTCGTTGACGCGCCAGCTTGGCTGTCTTGAAGTGCTTCAAGTCCTTGGCTGGGACGCAGATCCTCGGGTCGGACATCAGCGCCCCGGCGTACCCTTTGTCGAGGCTGCGCGTCTCCGCCAACGGCCTCTGAACCATCCTCAAGCTGACGGTGCCACAGCCCTAGTCTGGATAGTATTGAAGATGGAATGACCTACAGTTTTTCAATTCAATAAATACTTGCATGCGCATCCATTAACCTCAGAGTTACGCAGCACTTTGGGCTAAAGAGGAGGATGCAAGAGTTGATGCATGCAACTGCGCCTCCAACTCGACAAACACCGAATTCACCACAGCGTCACGCTCCGCCGACAACTCACTCACTCCGCCTTTCGCGGTCCTCTTCGTGCCTATCTTCGATGTCCTCTTCGTGCAACGTGTGCGGCAAGGAACTACTTGAGGAGCGAGGAGCAATCGTAGACGTGGCCATCGGTCGCGAACACCGGGTCGCGGATAAGGTCGCGCGACAGGTCGTTTGTGAATGCGTCGATGAGCTCCAGCATGTACACACAAACTACACACAGTTGTCAAACCGAGGCGCGTGTACCGCTCAGCTAGTTCATCATTTCCACAGTCATTTACACATTCCATTAGTTCCCACACTCAAACGGTTTCATTCACAGATGGCGTCTGCGGTCTTCACAGGTGAGCGCCCTTCATGCCGTGTCGCAAGAAGAAGAAGAAGCGGCGACGGACAGCGGCGCCGCGCGTGCAAGTGCCGCGCGTGTGCGCGCCCGCGCTCGCGCGCCTTCTCTCGGGCGGCCATCGGTCGGAGCTCCGGCTTACGCTCGGCGAGGCTGTGAAGGGGCTCTGGGCCCATGCCCGCGCACATGGCCTGCAGGATGGACGGGAGATCCGTTGCGACGACGACATGCGGCGCCTTTTCGACTGCGACCGCCTCGGCATGTTCGATATCGCCGGCGCACTTTCCAAGCACATGACTGGCGCATCGGCCGCGGCCGGTTCTGCCGCGGGCATGGCAAGATCCACGTTCTCCTCCTCAGTGTTGGCACAGTCCTCCTCGCACACGTTGGTGACGCTCTCGCCCGCTCTCACGTCGCTGCTTTGCGGCTCTGCCAATGGCGGCGGCGGTGGCCCGCGAGAGCTCACGGTGAGCCACAGCGAGGCGCTCCGGCTGCTCGGCAAGTACATCACGCGCCGAGGGCTGCGAGACGCCACCGACCGACGCAAGATCCACTGCGACGCCGCCCTGGCCGAGTGCGCGCTGTCGTCCGCCCCGCCCACCGCTCTGCCGTTCCCCAACGCGGCTATTTGCCGCACAGCTGCACGCGCCACTCCTCTCTCTCACTGCTCTCTCTCTCGCGCGCGCGTGCGCGCAGGCTGGTTGGCAAGGGCACGTTCACGATCTTCGAGGCCAAAGAACTTGTCGCGCGCCACCTCACTCCGGCTGGGGCGAGCGGCAGCAGTGGCAGCGGCACCAATGGCGGCGGCGGCAGCAGCGCCAGTGCCAATCGAGCCGGCGGCACGGCCGTAACGGCCGTAACGACGGCGGAGCAGGGCTTATCCAGTGAGGACGAGGACGAGAACGGGGAGGTGGGCGATGACGACGACGACGACGAGAGCGATGACGATGACGATGACGGACTAACGGCACGAGGCCACGTCTCCGAGGCAGCGGCGGCGGCGGGCGCGGCCGCAGAGCGTCGAGCCGCCTCGTTGGCGGTGGCGGCAGCGGGCAACGCCCAGCCCGCTGCAGATGTGCCCACAGCTGCCCCGCCTGCATCAGCGGCCGCGCCAGTGCCAGCCTCGGCCGACGCGACCCTGCCGCCTCCCAAGCGCGCGCGGCGGGTGGCCCCGCCGCCGGTCGAGTTCCTTTGCCCGATCACGCAGGAGATGATGGTCGACCCGGTCTTCACCACGGACGGCCATACATATGAGAAGGCAGCTATTCAGCGCTGGCTCACGCACAAGCGCACCTCGCCCCTCACGGGTGCTCTCCTGAGCTCCACCAACCTCATCCCCAACCAGTGCGCGCGCCCCCGGCTCCCATCCGGCTATGCGCCATCAAGCCGTGATCGTTCGACCGCCGCGACGTCCATTCGCTAAGCGTTTGTGTGTGTATCTCTGGTTGCGAACCGCAGTGCCCTGCGCAAGCTCATCGAGGAGCACATCGCACGTACGCAGTACGGGCAAGCAGCGGGCAGCAGCCGTTCAACATGAAGACACTGCATGCACCATTGACGCTCTACAGCCCCCATGGGCAATGCCAATGGCCCCGGCGGCGACGCCCAGCCCGCAGGCATCCGCCACCAAGGTAGCAGGACGTCGCAGCCTCGTCGTCGGAGCACACGGTCGCCCCAGGCGTGCAGGCTGGGGTTGTGCGCATGTCACCGTTGTCGCACGCCATGCATCGCGCATCGCATGGCCAAATACTACCGTACGTCGTTATTTGATCATTGTAAATCTTTGTATCGGTCACTTTGTCCAGTTCTAAGTCCAGTTAGCAGTTTCCGGAACCGACCACAAGAAGACCGACCGAGCGGCGAACGGGCACCGACCGTGTGGACGGGACCCACCGAGACGAGACCGGACGAGCCGCCACGAGCGAACCGCAAAGAAGTAAGAGGCGCAACTCGATCGCGGGTGCAACTGCAAGACCAAGAGAGCGCAAAACGGCAAGCGACACTCTCGGGCGAAGGATTCGTGGAATTTCCACGGCGTGCTAGATATCCGAGCAGTATCCGAGCAGGTGTCTGCGGGCGTGTCGCCCCAGTCGCGCGACGTGCGAGGTCCCCGGTGCCGGCGTCATCGTCGACACGCACATGTGTGCGCATGCCCTCGCCCTCCGATAGCCGGCGGCCGCGACGCGCCGACGAGCGACGGCGAGGAGACGATTGCCTCCATGCGCAATCGCTCATCTGATCAAGGTGCAGCTTGGATGTTGACTTCTCGTGTCTAGCCACCCACTTGAGCTTGCGCGCGCGCAAAGCCGTACACAAACGGCCGTTGCGCCCACCTTGGATTCTGCACCATCTGATCCACGCACGCGCGGTACACCTTAACGATGGCAGTGTGTAGGAGCTCACCTGCCCGTCGATCGTCCATAGTGCGGGCATCGTCGGTCCGCCACACCTGGATGCGCTCCACGCTGCGTGGCATGAGGGTGACGTCTGTGAGCATCGCACGGCAACGACGAACCCCTCGCTCGCTTACTGTCGAGGTGTTGACGGCCGCCGCGAGGTACTGTGCAAAGTCGCCATCCTGCTCTGACAAGGAACGCGCCGTTCGAATCAGCTCGCGAATGGCACACAGCTGCGATCTGCAAGAGCTACTCTCCGCCGCGCCTATCGACGAGTCGAGCTGCTCAAACAGCACCGTGCGCTCGTCGTCCGTCAACGAGTTGGCCAGCCGAGCGACGCGCGCCACGCGGCTTGAATCTAAGCGAAGCCTGATAGTGGCCGGTGAGTCGTGCGGCGTCTCGGCCGCCGCAGCGGGCTGCTGCACGGGCGGCCGCCCCAATGCTGCTGCGATGAGCCTCGCCGATCGTGAGACGTTCACCACAGGTGCCAAAGGTGAGGGCGAACGCACAGTCGCTGCCGTCCCGAGCAACATCGGCCACAGTCGCTCCATCAGCCACGGCACGCAGTTGCACCCTTGCGAGCAGCACGTCGCCAGCGTCGACGCCCGTGTCACATTCGTAATCGCCGCATCCGCGCGACGAAGCCAACCGCGTGGCACGCTCTTGAGGTTATTGCGTGCAACGGCAAAGGCGCCCATAGGTGAGAAGGAGGTGAACTCCACGTCTGTAAAGAAGTCACGCCCGTTGCTTAGCTCCTCATAGTCACGCTTTATGCAGATGAGATGTCGTGGCAAGTCGTGCCAAAAGTCGACAAGCGGGGAAGGCTCAATGGGCGCAAATCCATTAGGCTCGAGCGTTGCGTGCCCACGGCTGAGGGCACGTATCACAGCAACCAGACGCCGTTTGCAGTTGGAATCCTTGCAACGCGGCTGAGCAGGAGCGAAGACAGTGAATGCCGACGGCTCCTGGACCGCGCGCTGTATATGATTCAGGTAGCAGTGCGTCTCGTGGGACGCACCCGGCAGAAGCAGCTCTACAACGACTGCGCCTCCGGTAGCCTCTTGCCCGACGATCTGGAGTTGGTGGCCGGCATTGTACACGAAAATGCGCACCTGCTTGGTGAATGCTCCGGTCAGCCACGACACATCCTCAGCAGCTAGCCGGCACAACACCAAGTCTACTTGCAGTGCGCCCATCGTGTGATGAGTCTGTGAACGTTAACACGACAGACGCGACAACCGGTAAAAAGACACCGGGGGGAGCCGGGACACACACGGGACACACGGGACACGCGGACGCACAAAGGCACACAGACCACACAGACGAACCTCACAACCATCCAAACCCAGTTCCAACAACACACACCCAGCACGTCAGCGCGACGACCGAAGCCGCGGCCGACTCACCGGTACTACGGCACTGTTACTGCCCGCTCAGAATACACACCTTGTTGTATACCGTTACCGGTAAAAAGTCACCGCGGGGAGCCGCCGGGACACACACCGGTAAAAAGACGGTCCAGGGGCCAGGGGAAGCTCAAGCTGTGCGGACTCGTAAAAAAAAATGTCCTCGACTCCGCAGGCGTGCGGGGCGGAGCGGCGGACTCGGGATTGCCAAGCCAAGCGCGACGGGGGCCGTGTGCGGCTCTCGTACATGCGCGTTACGGACGACATGTAAAACTAAAAACATCATGTATAGCCCGCGGTCTCACACGTCCCGGTCCGCGACCTGTGCGGCGCCAACGCTCGCCCCGCGCCGTGCCCCTGTCAGCGTCACGTCCACATCCGATCGCATTCGGGACGAGTTCGGATAAATTCACCCTCCACATTTGTTAGGTGCCGCTCATGCCCCACCCTGCCGCATTTCGACTTGGGGTCCACGTAGCAAGCAAACGTTCCTCCCCGCGTACGCCTGCGCCCACGCCCGCGCCCACGCCCGCCCGCCCGCCATCCGCCACAGCGCAGGCCGACGCTCGCCACCTGCGCTCCGGCACGCTTGGCGCCCGGCACCTCGCCTCTTCACTCGTTGAGGTTGTCGATGGGGAAAGGGACGATGGTCTCGCGGTCGACGTCGGAGAGCGCGAAGCCAAAGACGCGGCTGTAGAAGTAGAGCTCCGAGTTGAGCGCGTCCTCGATGTTGGGCGCCTGCCGGAAGCCGTGCTGCTCGCCCTCGTACATCTTGAGCGCACAAGGCAGCCCCTTGCTGAGGAGCGCCGCGTGCATGAGCTCCGCCTGGTTGGGCGGTACGATCTTGTCCTCGGTGCCCTGCAGCAGCAGAATGGGGCAAGAGAGCTGGTCTACGGCGTTGATCGGCGCGCGCGCATCGTACAGCGCCTTGTCCTCGGGGTACCGCCCCACGAGCCCATCCAGATAGCGGCTCTCAAATTTGTGCGTGTCGCCCGCAAGCGTGCCAAGGTCGGCGACGCCGTAAAGGCTCGTGCCCGCGGTGAAGACATCCCTGAAGGCGAGGGCACTGAGGGTCGTGTAGCCGCCCGCCGAGCCGCCGTCGATGCAAAGCCGCTTCGGGTCGGCAAGCCCTTCGCTCACGAGATACTGCGCGCCCGCACACACGTCGTCGATATCGACCACGCCCCACGCGCCGCGCAGGCGCCGCCGATAGTCGCGACCGTAGCCGGTGCTGCCCCCATAGTCGACATCGAGGACGGCGAAGCCGCGCGAGGTGAAGAACTGGATGTTGGCGTTGAAGCTCGTCGAGGCGGCGCCCGTCGGCCCGCCGTGCGCCTTGACCAGCAGGGGAGGCGTCGCCTCGTCAGACGCGAAGCCCTCATTGCGCGGCGGGTAGTAGTAGCCGAACGCGGTGCCAAGTGTTGTGGGGAACTCGATGCACTTGGGCGTCGAGATGACTCCTTCGGGCACGGCGACGGACGAGGCCGCTGCGAGCAGCTCCGCGGGCGCACTGGCGCCCGCGCCGGGTACGAGGCAGCGCCACGCATACACGCCGCCCGTGGTGCAGGGAGAGCCGCCGGTCATGTAGAGGGTGCCATCAGGCGCCGCGCACAGCCCCCCGAACGTATGGGGCAGCCCGTCCGCCGCGCCGTACTCGACGAGCGGCGTGGGCGCGGGCGCATCGTCGAGCACTGACAGCTTCGTCTCTCCTGTCGCGCGTTCCACCCAGTGCGCAGCCACCTTGCCGTCACTGAGGAATACATATCCTTGCTGGCCGAGGGCCCAGCCGGGCGATGCGCCGCCAAACTCGGCCTCACGTGGCAGCATAGCCTCAGGCGTGCTGCCACGCGAGGCGAGCCGATACAGATTGTACCAGCCCGACGCGTCGGACACGAACCAAAGAGCGCCCGACGTTGGATGCCAGCACGGCTGCAGCACCGAGGTGTCGCCGTCACCGCCGGCTACGAGGGTGTGCGTCGTCGTCTCTGGCGCCGCAGCCGCATCATCGGCGAGCGGGCGCGTGCGAAGCTCGGTCGCATCCCAGGGCATGTTTGGGTGGTCCCAGCACACGTACGCGAGCGTCGCCCCGTCCTTCGACAAGCGCGGGTGCGCATAAAAGTCACGGCCACGCGCAAGCACGCTGATGGCGCCCGAGCCGTCCAGGCTGACGGCCACCACCTCGTTGACGACCTTGGAAGGTTCGGGCTCCGTGTGGTCCTCGCGCACGCAGATGAGGCGTGCGCCAGACGGCTCGAGCACTCCATCGGCAAATCGGTAGGTGCCGTCCTTCCACTCGCCCGGCGTGAGACACATCGGCTCACCGCCCGCTGCTGGAAGCCGGTACAGGCGCTGTGTTGTGAAACTCGAGTAGATCAGGCTGCCATCGGGCTCGAGGACAAAGGAGTTGCCGCCATACTCATGCACGCGCGTTCGCACGTTAACATCCCCTGGGCTCACGTCTATCGCGCCGCGCGTCGAGGCGCCAGGCGCGCCCGGCGCATACTTGACGACAACCTGTCTGCCCTTCTCCTGTGGTCTGCCCTCGAGCCAGTGCAACTTGCCTGCGCCGTCGACAGCACAGCCGCCGAGGCGCACGGTCGAGGTGGTGATTAGCCGGGCCGTCACCGGCGACGACCACGAGCCATAGGGAATGCTCATTGCTGCCGAGAGGATCTGCTGCATTAACGAGACAAACGAGGCGTTAGTGTGAACGTTAACACGACGGCCGCGACATCCGGTGCTACGGCACTGTTACTGCCCGCTCTTGTGTGCGCGCGCTCGTGGGGGGGGGGGTCAAGACGATTATACCGTCATGTCTCAGGATTTTTATGTTGTTGTGTGAACGTCGTCATTTTTATCGTGCATTCATCTTAAAGGGAAGTACGATGTAACTCCGCGAGTGTGCTTGGGGGGGAAGGCTCAGAAAGCGAGTACGCTACATGTAACACGATACTCGATAGCAAATTTCGTGGTCGCGTCATACGTGTCGTCCTCAGAGCTGTTCTAGACCTGGGCAGCTTTCCCATATAAATTAACAGATCCACAGTCAGTTTGGTCAGGTCGTGGCCACTCGTGGCGTCGCGATTTCATTTTCCTAAAACCCTACTGCTGGCGCTTTGCCGGCGCGCGCGGCGCGCGGGTTCTAAGCCTATGACACTTGAGATCCCCGCGCGTGATCGGATGCTCGGCTGATGGCGACCTAATGGCGACCGACGGCCGGGCGCCGTCCGCCGAGTCCCGACGCCGAGTCCCGAGAGGTGGCGCCCCGTGCGAGACGCAAGATTTCGTTGGGGGGCGGTGCCCCGGGCACACGGTGGCGCTCGCACTCCTATCGCACTCGCCTCGACTGAACGACACAACTCGTACCTCGACTCTCAGTGTGCACACAGTGGTACGGCGGAACAACTACTAGCCACCAACCACCCCACTCGAGATTCTTACCATCATGGGACGCGCCATTCCGATCGCGCCCGCTCCCCCCCCCACCCAACCTCCGCCATGCCCTACGCCTAACCGCGCCTGACCACCCATGTGCTCAGCGCCGCTTCTTGCGGTCGCTGACGCGGAGGGTGAGGTAGACGAGGAAGCGCGCCACGACGCCGATCGCTAGGAGCATGAGCAGGGAGGTCTGCGAGAAGCGCACGTCGCCGCTCGTGTAGTTGTCGGGTGGCTCGACGAGGGCATCGCCCACCTGCGGCGTCGGGTAGAGCGGGAACACGTCGGGATAGCCGCTCGTGCCCGGGTACCACCACGCAAGCGGAGTCGAAACGTAGCCGTACGCCGTCGAGTCGCCCGCGAGCACATTGTAGACGCTCGTATTCGAGGTGGGCATGGTGCCCGTGTATCCGGTGCACTCGAAGCTGTGAACGCCCACGCACGAGGCCTCGCACGTGTTTGGGAGCGGCGTGGCCAAGAGGAAGATGTCAATAGTGTCGTTGAGGCTCTGGCGGCAGCAGCCGCGAAAGCCATGGCCGCCGGGGAGAGTGCCGTCTTGGTAGGCGCCGCCGTTGCCCACGTACCAGGGCGTGAACTCCAGAGAGAGGAGCGCTTGCATGCCCCAGCGGCAAAAGGAGGTGTACGAGATGATCTCGAAGCCCAGCCCGAGACTGGAGAGGAGCGGGAAGGAGCCGGTGAGCACTGTGAAGATGAGCGCGGCGATGCCGCCCGCGAGCTGACGCGACGCATTGAGCTGGAGCGATATGAGTTGGCCGACGCCCTCGCCAGCCCACTCGACGAGCAAAAAGACGACGTAGAACGCGTGGAAGGGCGCGTACGGCCGAAGCAGCTGAAAGAAGAAGAGGAGGAAGAAGAAGGGGTACGCGAGCGTGAGCGGCAGGAATGCAAGGTTCTTGCCGAGCGTGTACGCTGCGATCGAAAAGTGGCGCGACTCGCGCCAGAAGACTGGACGCTCGGCGCCAAAGAGGTTGAGCGACACTTGGATCGACACGATCGCCATCGCCAGCAGCGAGAGCGTGAGTGCCTGCGCGTACCCCATGCGCACGCCCATGAATTGGTCTACCTCGATCTCGAGCGCTTGGTCAGGGAAGAGATCGGCAAAGGGCGCGAAGAGCTCGGAGGCGCAGAACCAGGCGGGGCGCGCGAACCACGAGCGCTTCTCCCACAGCTGCTCCCGGCATGCGGCACCCCAATTGTCCGCGTGCGCCTGCGTGAAGTTGAAACGGTACCGCCCGAGTGGGTCCTCAAACTGCCTGCCGACGAGCGGGCGTAGGAAACCCTCATCGCAGCGCACCTTTTCGAGGGTGCCTTCGAAAAGGAAGCCGAGGAGGAGGCCCGCGACCACGATGATGAACAGGTCGCGCACAATGTTCACCGCACCGCGCTCGAGCTGCACAAATGAGCGCCAGACGAACAGGCTCACTTGACGCACCATTCGCGCTGTCTTGCGCCCGCCGTCGTGCTTGAGCCGCAGGTCAGTTCGGGTAGGCCCCTCGCCATTCCGGAGCCACTTGCCGAGCATGCCCACGCCGTTACCAGAGGAGGGGTGCCGCCGGTGGCCACGCTCGCCTCGCCTCGCCTCGCCGCCGCTGCCGCTCGCTGCCCCGCCGCTGCGTCCCTCGAGCTCCGACGGCGACACCTCGACGCCCCACTCGGCGAGTGCACATGCCGCACGGTCGGTCGGGGAGCTGCTGGTGGAGGAGACGACGGGAGCACCGGAAATCGCACGCGCGCCGCCAACGCCAACGCCAACGCCAACGCTAACGCCGCCGCCGCCGCTGCTGCTGCCGCAGCCGCTGAGCCCGTGGTCGTCGCGAGCGTAACGCTGGCGCGCGGCGTTCCAGCAAACATTGAGGGGCGACATGTCCTGCTGCGTCGACTGGAGGGCGCCCGAGACGACGTCGAGGAGCTGGTCGGCGACATTCTCACGCGTGGAGAAGACGAATCCGAGGGACTGGAAGTATGCGAGAGCTTGGAGCGTCGGCCCCATGTACACGGTCTTGCCCGTTCCCCCGAGCAGCAGTAGCGAGTGGGCGAGCTCGAAGACGGCGACGCGTGGCTGGTGGATGACGGCGCACACAGCGACGCCGTGGCTAGAGAGCCGGTGCAGGCACTGCATCAGCTCGAGCGCCGCCGTCGAGTCGAGCCCCGACGTGGGCTCATCGAGGAAGATGAGCGACGGATCAGCGACGAGCTCGATGGCCACGTTGACGCGCTTGCGCTGGCCGCCCGACAGGCCGCGACGCTGCGCGTCGCCGATGCGCTTGTGCCGGTGCTGCGTGAGCCCGAGCAGGTCCAGGACCATGTGCACCCACGCATTGAGTGTCGCGCGCGGCAAGTCGCGAGGCAGCCGGCAGATGGCGGAGAACCAGAGCAGTTCCATGACCGTGAGCGACGTGAGCATGACATCTTCCTGCGGCACGAAACCGATGAGCTTGTACATCTCGCGCACGGAGCCGGGCTTGCCGTTCAGAAAGATCGTGCCGCGCGTCGGCCGAAGCTTGCCGCTGAGCAGCGAGAGCAGCGTCGACTTTCCACAGCCCGACGGCCCCATCACCACCGTGATCTCGTCCGGCTCTACCACGCCCGACGCGTCCGAGAGCACGTACGTGCCGTCACTGAGCCGATACGAGATGCACTCAAACGAGAGTCGCACCGCGAGCGAGGCGTCGTGCACCAGATGCATCACGCGCCCTAGGCCTGCATGCATCTTAAGTGCCGCCTGGGATCGTGTCGTCACGCCGTCCAACACCTCGCGCACGCGCGTGCGGAGCCGCGCCGACCGCCGACAGTCCAGAAGCATCGTGCAAAGCTCGCCCAGCGCCCACAGGAGCGAGATGAAACTCAGCGTGAAGACGAAGGCGATGAGGAGGCTCCACCCCCGTTCGCCGATGCCCGTTCGTCCCGGGCTCAGCCTCTCCCAGTACGCGTGGCAAGCCGGCCCCTTGGCCGCAAAGCACACGGCGTACATCATCACAAGCGTGCCCGCGCCAGCCGCCACGAGAGCATAGGCGAGCAGCACGCATGCGATGCGCAGGGGTCCCTCGCGCTTTCCTGCACGCTGGGGAAAGAAGAGCTCGACGACGTCCTGCTCCGGGAGAGCGTGATTCTGTGGCGAGCCAGGCGGGGGGCCGTTGACCGACACGGGCGGCTCAATGTTCATCGGACGGCCGCGCTCATCAGTGCGCGGTGGCGGTGGCGACGTCGGCGGCACTGGCGTTACCGGTGCTTCTGGGCGGGGCGCTGCTGGTGTCGCCGAGATCGCCGGCCTCGTGTCAGCACGGGCGGAGCCGGCACTCAGCGAAAGCCGTGCCTCTCGTGCACGCTCGCTCCGGCGCTTTGGGCGGGTGGAGACCTCGAGGAGTGGCTCCATGTGAAATACGCGACACTCGCGACAGCCACCAGAAGGCGCTCGAGAATTGCGAGCCTGAGGCGATTTCGTTCCGTCCCCCGAATTCGTCGAAAACGAAGCGCAAAGTCACAAACTCTCTTCTTTGCCTAATACATGTGCCTCCCGCTTTTTTTCACTATTCATAGACATGTACAGTAGCACTTTTCGTACGTGGTGCCAAAGACATCGTGTAGCCTCTCAAAATTACCTCTTCGTTCGGGGCGTTGTTACCTGTGTGCCCTGTGCGTGAAATCTCACCCTGACGCTCTCCCGATTGTTCCGGGTCCTGTGCCTCAAACGACCCGATTTGGGTTCCTCGCGCGAGACTGCCTTTCTGTGCACCACGGTGCACAGAGCAGGCGACCCGCGAGCAGTGCGGAGGCGCGCGTAAAAATGCTGGCCGAGCCGCGGCACGACGAGAGCGCGGACGCGAGCACGGCGCGGCCGCGCGTGGACTACTTCTACGACGAGGGCATCGGCAACTACGAGTACGGCCGCCACCACCCGATGCGGCCGCACCGCGTGCGCATGACGCACCACCTGGTAGTGAACTACGGGCTGTACAAGCAGATGAACATATTCCGGCCGAAGCCGGCGACGTACGGCGACCTGACGACCTTCCACTCGGACGAGTACATCAACTTCCTGCGCACAGTCACGCCCGAGAACATGGAGGAGCCGAACTTCAGATCTGTGCTCGAGCGCTTCAACATCTGCGACGACTGCCCAATCTTCGACGGGCTGTACGAGTACTGCCAGGCGTACACGGGCGGCTCAATCGGGGGCGCCGCGCGCATCAATCAAGGCTGCTCCGATATCGTCATCAACTGGGCCGGCGGCCTGCACCACGCCAAGCGCGGTGAGGCGAGTGGCTTCTGCTACACGAACGACATCGTGCTGGCGATCCTTGAGCTGCTCAAGGTGCATGCGCGCGTGCTTTACATCGACATCGACATCCACCACGGCGACGGCGTCGAGGAGGCCTTCTACCTCACCAACCGCGTCCTCACCCTCTCCTTCCACGCCTCGCACGACACGTCAGGCACCTCCTTCTTCCCGCGCACCGGCCACATCAACGACACCGGCGGCAAAGCGGGCAAGAACTACTCGGTGAATTTCCCGATGTTCGCGGGGGTGGACGACGTCGCGTACGAGTCTATCTTCAAGCCCGTGATCCGCAAGATCATGGAAAAGTTCCAGCCCTCTGTCGTCGTCTTTTGCTGCGGCGCCGACTCGCTCTCGGGCGATCGCGTGGGTTGCTGGAACCTCTCAATCAAGGGGCACGCGGCGGTGCTCGAGTTCGTCAAGACGTTCAATCTGCCGATGCTCGTGCTCGGCGGCGGCGGCTACTCCATCCGCAACGTCGCGCGCTGCTGGTGCTACGAGACCTCGCGCCTGCTCGGCACGCCGATCGCGGACCAGCTGCCCTGGCACGAGTTCATGGACTACTACCTGCCCGACTACAAGCTGCACGTGCCCGTCTCGAACATGCGCAACGAGAACACGCCCGAGCAGCTCGAGGCGCGCCTCCAGAAGGTCCTCGAGAACCTCTCGCAGATCGAGTGCGCCCCGAACGTCCAGATGCACCACGCGCCCAACGCCCTCGACCCAGGAGCCGACTCGGAAGAGGACGAGGAAGAGGCCATCAACGCCGACCGCAGGCGGGCGCGCGGCCGCCGACCGCACATGGCCGAATACTTTGATGATGACGAGACCGTCGCCGACCGCATGATCAGCGGGCGCATGGGCCTAGACTCCGAGGACATCGGAGAGATGCTCTCGTGCGGCTGCGTCGACGAGTGCGAGTGCCGCCCCCCCAATCCCTTCGTCGCATCGCTGAGGGCCAACGGCCGCTGAGCGCGGCGGCGGGGCGCTCGGGCTTGGCATCAGCACGCACATCTGCCCACGTATGCACGTATGCATGTATGCACATGCCATGCGCGTGTGAGGCCGCCGAGGCATTCAGGCCCATCAACAAGGTGCAGTGGTCGTCGGACGCAACGCGCATGCCGAATGCTGGTGGCAGCAGTCTCGCCTCCGAGGCGCTCGCCTTTGGGGCACGCGCATGTATGCACGAAGCCAACGAGCCAGCCGGCGTCTAGTAACACGAGAGAAGCTCAATCGGTGCCCTCTGATCCGACACCACGGCCCGCATAACCAACGTGCAAGGAAGGCGTCGTCTGAAGGGCGATGGCCCCATGGATGCGCCCGCTTCGCCGCTTGGGGTGCAAGTGCGATGAGAGACGGTAGGCTATTGTAATGGCCTAATAAATGCCCGATCATCCGAGGCCGTGGACAAGCCGGGCCCAGGTGCCTGGGCATAATCCAAACATATAAATCTCGACCAAGTTAAAAGTTATAACTCGCACCCGCACTCGCAGTCCTCCCACGCTCGACGCTGCTCGGCTCAGTCTTTCACATCGTCACACGACAGGACTTGGGAACCCCGCGGATTGACACAGGCCAACTACACGAACTCGCAAGTACGGTTGCGCATCGAGATGCTAGCAGCTCTTCAATAGCCTCAGGCCATACGTCGGTCTCCCGCGTCATGACTTCTTCTGTGTGCTTATGTACAGGACTGCGCAGCAGCAAGCCGAACGCAGAGTAAGTGCATGTGTGGTGTGCTCAGGGCGCGTTTCCGTGGCATACCATTGTTGCCGCGAATGAAAGTATCGCCATATTTGGCCTTGAGCTGGCCATTGACGTACTCCTCGGTCTGCTCCATTGCAATGTTCATGTAACCATCGAGGCAGGCAAGCACGCCTGCGAGAGAGAGCACAACCCAAAAGATGCAAGTCGACGGTCGCGCGCACAGCAAGGGCATCGAGCAAGCACGCGCGTGGCGCGCACCTCGGTAGTCCACTCCGGAGTTGAGCTTGACGACTACCGGCCGCCCGATGACCGTCTTGAGGAAGTCGCTCGGGTCGCGCTTCGCGAGAGACATGGTGAACCTGTGAATAGTCGCGATCCTGTGAATAAGTTGCGGAGAAAGCGCCACCACGATTGCCGAATTCCACTACAAGAGCAGAATGACATTGCGACCTGGCCCCCGTCGACTTCGACCGTTACGTTCTTCCCTTGATCTCGCGCCGCGACGAGAGAGGAGATCACGAGTGTCGAGGAGGTACCATTGTATGAATATGCGAATCGGCCCGATTATGACCCGCCGAGTGGCGCTCGCGCTGGCAACGTTCGCCGCCTCGTCGCCGCTGCATGCCCCACTGCTCGCACTGCCAGCGAGCGCCGCCGGCGCCCCGAGTGACGATGTTTTGCGCAAGCTCTCCCGAGTGCCCGTGTTTGTGGTGACCAATAGCAAGGATGCGCCGTACTTGACCGAGGTGGATGAGCAGTCGCGCCGCTCCGGCTTCTTCTACCTCGGGCCACAGGAGGCGCTCGCCGCACTCAATGACATCAAGGCCTTTGATCCGAAAGCCTCGCTTTCCGTTGTGAGCCTGGAATCCGTATACTTTGACATCTCCAAATCGGCAGTCGAGGCAGCTTCGGCGCCGCAGCCCACGGCGGGCACCTCGACGGATCTGCGCCTTTTCCGCCTGCGGCCGCTGCAAGATTCCGCCGCGCTCGCCGACCGCGAGAAAGACGCTACGCTCAAACCGGACGACGTGCCGCTCTACTATGACGTCTCACTCTTGCTCACTGTCGACGGTACAGCGCAACGGCCGTACTTTTTCCGGCTGCAGGATCTGAAGAGGACGTACGAGCAGCAGAGCGGCAAGAAGCTTGCCAATTTGCCGTCGTTAAGCGTCACCACGCTCGACGCACTCGTGCAGTCGCTGCAGGCGGGCGACAAGTCAGCCATGCAGCCGTCGGCGCTGCTGGTTGCGGCCTCCGAGGCGGCAGCCGTTGTGGAGCGTATGAGCGCCGGGAGCACGAGCAGCCTGGGCGGCGCCCAGGGTGATGGCGCCCAGGGTGGCAGAGTCCAGGGTGTCGGCGCTGAGGCACAGCCGCGAGGACTGCCTGAAGCTCCGAAGAGTCTGGGTGACAGCGGCGATGATCCTTTCTATCTGAACGTGCCCTTTGGAGGTGGCAAGATTTGAAAGAAAGTGAAAGAAAGTAGCTTTTGTGTGTGTGCTCGAGCTGTTCATAAGCGCCAAACGACACGCAGGCTGCAATCGCTTCCATCTATAGTTGCTGCACAAACAACGAAGTGCTATTTGCACGCGTGCAGCTTCTCGCAGGATACCGTCGTGCTGCATGCCCCACGCGATTCGAACGTACGTTTGGAGGTGTGCATGCCACGATGAGGGGTTCACAAATCGCTAGAGACTAAATTCTCGCACTTCCTTCGCATGTTTGCCGTCCGCGCCGCAAGCATGTCCATCGAATGCTGCACTTCCGCAAGCTTGGCGATGTATTCGGGGACCCGCGCAAAAACAGCGTCGACATTGTCGATTAGCGACTGATCGGTCTGGTTACGGTGCCGAAGAACTGGCAGCAGCGCCGCTTGCCGAGCGCGGAGCGCCGCGAGCTCCGAGGTTAGATGCGCCGCGCTCGACAAAGGCTCCGCCATTTTCACGAGAGCTCCACACACACAGCAAAGTAGCCAAATAAGGATTCCATGCGGTAAAAAGACACCGGGGGAGATTCGGGCACACGGAGCACACAGACGAACCTCACAACCATCCCAACCCACCAACGTAGCACAAGGATTCCACGTGTTCCGGACTTGCACTTGGTTCCGGATTCTGTGAAAACCGCTTCATTTAACTTCATTCTTATGCTCATTGCTCATTCACAACGCGCTGGCACGGGTTGGGCGGTTGGGCACGGTCGCGCGGCGCGCGCGCGCGCGCGGCGACACACCCCGGGGGGCGAATCCCCTAAGAATGTAGAATCCGCCCCCCGGGTGGCGCGCTTTTGCGCGCGCTTAAGGCGCAGCGCCCGCGCCCAGCGTCGGCTTTCCCGCGGCGGGCGGCCGGGGCGTTGGAGGGCGGGCGACGAAAAACCTATTATATACGAACCGACTCGACGGAAAAAGTAACCGATACCATCATCAACAGAGTGGAAGAGACAACACGTACGGCGGACCATAGGCTCGACCACTGGACCAGTGAGGCCGCCGCGGACACGGCGACGACGCTCTCTCAACGTCTCTCAAGCCTCATAGACCATCTAGCCATTCCTTATTGTCGCCGGGCTTCTGCGGTCGCGAAAAGTCGAGCGCGCATGGTCAAGTGCATGCAATGGCGTGTCATGAGTCATCAGTCAAAGCGCTTGTAGTGCGGGGCCGGGTGCGAGTCTGACTGACTGTTGGGGAGCGCATTCGACTCTCGTTGGCAGTGACTCACATAGCCGAAGTCGCCGGGCTTCTTGGCATCCTTCGAGTTCCTGCTGCCGTCGCCAAAGTTTTGAAAGCGACCGGTGGTGCCCCGGTCACCCTTCTCGAAGAGTGCGCGCCCGCCCGCGCCGCCAGTGAAGTCGATGTCATCCACGTTGCGCCCCACACGGTTATTAGTGCCGTCGCGCACGCCGCCCTTCATCGCCTTGGAGGCAGAAGCCACGCCGAGGCTGAGCAACTTCTTCTCAAGCTCCACCGAGCTGACCTCGGTGCACGTGTTACGTGCCCAGATCTGCGTCGTCGGGAAGCTCACGATGCCACGAGCGCTGCAGATGGTAGGTGCAACATCTCGGTCGATTTGAAGCACGATGAGCGGAGAACCGCCGTACAGGGTCGAAGTCGAGTACGTCTCCGCTACCCGCTTCACGAGCCCGCTCGCAAAGCTATCTTGGAACGACGTACGCGGCCATTCCCTTGAGGGCGTGTCCCAAGACGAAGATGCGCCCGAGGGGTCAACCGGGTCTTCAAAATGTATCACGACGATTGCGTTTGAGTTGGCAGTTTGCCGAATGAGTGCCTCAAGAGAAACATTGTCATCGACAGTACGCAAACTGCAACTTACGGGGCCAGAGCGGGGCACCGGGCGCAGCAAGGAGCTGGTGAGGAGAAGAGCCACGAGCATGCTGGGCCGATGCACGACGCCTGGCTCCGCTGCTCGTGTGTGTCAGTGAACGGGGCGAGCGCTCCGTTTCACGAGAGGCTCCCCCGAGACCACCGAGACCCTTAGCTCCCTCAGACTCGAGGAGTCCACAGAAAGAGAAGCTCAGAGTGACAAGTCATATTACAAGTAGCAAGACGGCCGGTTCGCGTCGAGAAAATAACGAGATACGAGAAAAGCGAGGTGGTTCAATTATTGTGAGTCGGAGGTGAGTTTTATCTAAGGTAAGCTTGGAAGTGGATTAAAAAAAATTAAATACGTATCGTGCGCGTGGTCTGAACACAAAGCTGAAACAGTGAAATCCTTGAAAATTCAATGTCGAATGTGACATACAAATGTGAAAATTGCAAAATTCCAACTAACTTGTTCTGAAAATGTTCAACATACAAAGCGCTCCGGAAGTGCCACCACTGACGCCATCACAGTGTACGCCCCCAGTACATGCCGCGACATGGCCATAGGCCAACGGGGACTTGCCATGGTTGTGCTGACAACTGCTGATTTGCACCAATTAGTTTTCCACAACATCTCCATGCAATGTGTTCATCTTTCATGCAGGAGCGCGAAGACGCCGCCCTAGGAACATCCTACGTAGCTGCTCCGCCGAGTGCCACAGAGTGTGAGCGCTGTCGGCCTCGCCATGTGGGTGGAAGAGCATGCCCTAGAACGTGCCACCCCATACAAAGCCGTTCGGCGCCAACAGCTCCGGCTCCGGCTCTGGAGGCGTCGCCTCGGCTCCCGAAGGCTCTCCTGCATGACCGGCGGCGGCGGGCGCGCCATCGCGCGAGAGATTGGTGATTTCCTCGTATATGACATCTTTGGTGCGACCTTTGCCCGTTGTCTTTATGTCGAGGCCTTGCTCAGCAATGAAGGCTCGCATCTCAGCGATGGTGCTCGATGCATCGATGGGCAGACCGGCGGCAAGGTGGCACCCTTGGCAGCGTAGCACGACCGGTAGCGGCGAATGGAATCGGCCGATGACGAAGCCACTCGCCGTTGCGGCGCAGAGGATTGCCGCCATCAAGTGATAAAGATGACGCATCTTCGTTCAACACGGCGCATCTTCGTTTCAGTTTAAGTCAAGTCAAGTCAAGTCAAGTCAAGTCAAGTCAAGTCAAGTCAAGTCAAGT
>ENA-UOXG01000787-UOXG01000787.1-mixed-culture-metagenome-genome-assembly--contig:-NODE-787-length-21469-cov-61.368030_pt1 | contig 21469 bp, 13 predicted proteins | sample MGYA00238159_ERZ761634 | MGnify/ENA primary metagenome ERZ761634 (study PRJEB28908, sample SAMN08776845) | mixed culture metagenome | isolation source: Freshwater growth medium | place: USA... | reverse complement strand
CGTCCACATCTGCCCGGGCTCCGGCGCGGGGTGCAGCGTCGTCGACGGGCTAAAGGGCGGCGTGTTCATGAGCATGGACTCGCACAGGCCGCACTTGCGCCGCACAAACTGCTCAATGTCCGTCTTCGAGATCATGCCCTTGGTCTCCTTGAGAAGGCTGAGCGTGTTGAGCATCGTCGCTAGGCCTGGATGACCCAGCACCACGTGCATCCTGCAGAGCATCTCGTAGCCGCTGAGCTTAGCCGGACGATTCATGCTGATTCCCGTGTGCGGATTGATCGGCGCCAGGATCTGCTGGGGGATCAGCTCGAGGCACTGCTCGGGCTCGAGCGCCGCCGGCGTACACGGCCACGTGCACCACGCGGGGAGCTTCAGCGAGATCGTGGGCGCGATCACGTCCGAGACGGTCTCCTTGTTCTTGAGCAGCGCCGTCCGCAGCACGGCCGGGTCTTTGATCTCCTCGATCCAGTACCAGCCCAGATTGTTGGCGCTCATATGCAACTGCACTCGCATGCGCTCAGCTCCATCAGGTTGAGGTGCATCAATGCACACTCGCCCGACGTCCGCGGAGAAGTAGTACGATTGACCCGCGCAATACACGTCCTCGGCCTCGGAGCCGATGTTGCATAGCGCGTTGGGCAGGTAGTGCTTGCGTCGCACGGTGACCATCTTGCCATCTACGCCGCACCGGTAATAGATGTAGAGGTGCGTCACCGTCGAGTCGAGAGTGCTATCGTCGGCGACTGCGAAGCCCGACGCTGCTGCGCGTTGCGTGCCCGGGATGGCTCCGAGCATCGATTTCGAGACGCCCGTGGTGGCCCCGTTGTCGCTGAGCTCCGCCTTGGCCGGGATGCCGTTGCTGGGCAGCGCCGCGAGAAGCGCTGCGTTCTTGGTCATGATGGCCAAGCCCGCCGGGCTGAGCCGCGGTTGCGTTTGCCCAGCGTGCACGCTGCGAAGCTCGCTTTCGGTGACTGAACCGTGCAGTGGCAGCAGTATCTCAAGATCTGTCTTAGCGATGGGCTCGAGGTTACGCAGGTCGCTTGTGCTGGTGATGGTCGACTGATTGACCATCAATTTTCCTTGTGCATTCAGGGTGCCTCGGGCGCTCTCGAGATCGCACTGACATTGGCACACGCACTCGCAGCCGCAATCGACCGTCCAGCACAGGTCGCAGTGGGAGCCCTCGCCGGGGTAGACAGGAAGAGGGCAAGCAGCGCATGCACACCAGCCAACCGCCCCGTCTGGGAGTGGAGGATCCTTTTCTGCTTGGTTGTTCCCGAGCAGCGGCAAGAGCAACCCAGCGGGGCTACGTATTTCGTGAAATATGTTGCGGCGAAGCAGCAGCTGTCGCCGTTCGCGCTGCTCTTTCCAATCCTGTTGAATCACCTGAGCTGCTTCTGCCGTCAGGTTTCCAAGCTGGTGGTTCCGCCACATGTTGTTTAAGTCCCAAGCCAGGTTGTACTCGCTGCCACACGTGCATCCCGGCACCCCATCTGGGCACAGCCGGTTGTTCGGGTCGTAGTGCTTGTCGTCGTCCGATGAAGACTCTTCAATGACGTGCTCGGGCTCTGCGTCTGTTTGACCCAAGAGCCGCTCGAGGCCGCCAGGTAGTGAAAGCCGCTGAAGACGCGCTCGCCAGCTCTTCTGGATGACGGCCGCAGCCGCCGCGTCCTGGCGGCGTTGCCTTTCCCTTCTTTTACGACGCTCGAGATCGGAGAGATGTAACGGAGCGTTTGCTGACGGTGCAGCCAGAGCGGCAGGGTTCGCAGGAGCAGAGTTGCACGCAATGCGCATGCCAAACTCATCCCGCGGCGTCGAGAGCAGATCAAATCCTGTGTCCTCAGATGACTCGCTGCCTGAGGCGTCATACGATGCCTCTCGAGGGTTGTGCTCGATCATGACGAGTGCACTCGCAATCGTGCTGGACTGCGCAGCCCGCCGACGACGAAGCTGAGTCTCAAGCTGCTGCATCTGGTGCTGGATGCGCTCGTCCTGGACTCGGTGCTCGTGAGAGCGCAGAGCTTCGGTCTCGACGTCCGTGCTGTTCTTAACCTCGGTCGTCCCATCGTCGCGGAAGACGACGGTCTGGTACTTTTTGGACAGGCGCAGCGGGTACCCATCCAGGAGTGCATACGTCCGCACCTCCCTGTCGTGCACGCGCACAGCTGCCAAGATTCTCGGCAGAACGCGAGGGGTTTGGGCGAGCATTACCTCAACCTTGGACCGGGCGATCATTACTTCGACCGCGGGCCGAGATGGCGGGAAGTCCGGCGCTGCGCGACTCTGGGCTTCGGCTTCCGTTGCCGCAGATTCGCAGTTGCCTCGCACGTACGCACGGTGAACTTCGTACCAGTCTTGCACTATGCGGCGCTCCTTGTTGGCCTGCACCCGTCGCTGAATAACCAGCGTCGCCGGAAGGACGCGCTCGTGAAAGGTGCCTGCCGCTTGCATTACCACGCGATGGAACTGCGCAGAGTCGGCGAGCAGCTCTCCGATCGACTGATGCCTTCCGATGTCAAAGGGGGTCCTGAGCGTACCATCGAAGATCCCCGCGATCCACGTGCTGAGCAGTGAAGCAATCTTGCGCGAGGCTTCCCACGATGTGAGTGGGTCGCGACGATCACAATACATCACTTCGTAGCGCTCGGCGACCGCTTGTATAAGGCGTAGGTGATCTTGAAATCTCGCGGGTCGTGCATATCGTCCAGCGTTTGGATCGGCCACCCATTGTCGAACAGGTTGCTGAGCAGGTGGCTGTGCATCTTGGTCTTGGTCAACATCGTTGTCGACGTGCACAGGTTGATTCAGAAAGCGCTCAAATTCCTCGGAGGAGTTGTACGACTCGACATCGTCCTGCGGGTGAGGTCCTTGTGCAGGAAAGCGTATCGTGGCGAAGCCCCCTGGTGCGATATGGACGTATGGTTGTAAGAGCACGTTGCCCGGCTCGTCGCCCCAGTAGGATCGATCGCTCGGCCCCTCGACCCAGTAGAAGTGCTCTCTTCCGGGCGAAGACTCGTCGATGGACCCATCCAGATTGTGCACCGGTACGACCGTGTTGACGAGCGGCGAGAGCATCTGCGTGTGGATGGCCGCAATCACCTCATTTGCATCGATCGGCCGTGCGTCGAGCCTTGGCACCACAGGCGCTTCAGTCACCGTCGGCACCGGCCGTGCAAGCATAGCCGCTCCCGATAGGAGACTAGCGAAGCCTGTGAGCACCCGAGCGAGTAGTGCTGAGATCATGCGCCGCGACAGTGCTACCCCTTGCCGCATCATCAAGCTGAGGAGGCGGACAGTCGCACGCGCCATCACGCTTAACACCGCCTTAACTTGCGGTGCGAGTTGGACGCCGAGCTTGTCGATTGCCAAGAAAATCGCTATGCCCCAAAGCAGGGCCTTGTCGGTCGACCAGCTTGAGGACGACTGCAGGGCACGGATCGCCGAGATGAGCGCCTGGAGCAACGAGAGCGGGAGCTTGAGGACGTACGCCAGGGGCCACGACCATTTCCGCTTGACAAGCTGACCTTGCAGCTCGACGATCTTCCTCTCCATGTCCGCGTGCGCCTGAGCCGTTGAGGCGATGCCGTTCGCAAACGCCTCGGTATACGAGACGCTCTTGGTGACGATCGCTTTTGACTTGGGCGCCTTTGGAACCGTGTCATACGCTTCCTCAGGTACTGGCGCCAGGGATCGTCCCATGCTACCAACCGGCGGCGTAGTGAGCGCATGCAGAGCCGCGAGCGCCGACGACGGGACCGGCGTCATCGGCATGAACGGTCGCATGTGCTCCGGGAGCTCTCGAAGAACACGAGGCGCGGCCGGAGGAGCTGGCGCCTGGTCTTGGGCGGTCTGCAGGGCCACCTGTTGCTCACGAATCTTTGCGCGCGCTTGCTCGAGCTCGTACTGCAAGTTGGTGATGTCATCCACTTGGACGACGACCGCGTCAGTCGATACCTTTGTCGCCAGCCCTGCATGCTGCGGCGCGTCCCATTCGTAAGCTGGCGTCTGGGCTACTGGCGTCGGAGGAATCGGCGCCGGAGCCGCCTCTACGAGTTCAGACTCAATGAGCGGGGCTGCCAGATCGATACCGAGGCTGGCCGCCCACTCCGTGAACATGCTCGGGTTGCTGATCTCGCCGTCTTCTTCCATCAGAGCCTGGAGGGCTTCGAGCGAGACTAAAGGAGTAGCCACGTGCCCGATCTTCTTGTTCGAGCTGGTCTTGTTCTCATCGATGCCCGATACCTTGCGACAGAAGGTGATTGACGCTGTCTTGAGGTTCAGCTTTGGGTCCTTCTTGATCGCCATCTGACACACCGTCAACGCCATGAGCTCGGTCTTGGTAGGAGCCTTGTCGCCGCTCGGCGCATGGTGCGGGATGGGCTTGGTGGGGTCCGCCATTGAGTAGACGAGGCACTTAGACTTGTGGTCTGCGGCCGAGCCCGCCCATTCTTTCGCCCGACAAAGATCCAGCACGCAGTGGTCGCACTTGTTCTCGCCCGCGCGCGGCCTTCTGGTCGACTTCACGTCCACCCCGTTGAAGGCGGCGTCGCCCGGCTTCTTGCCCTTGCTCTTACCGTCGTCTTTCTTGTCGCGCTTGTCCTTCTCGATCACCGGCGCGACCACTTCGTCGAGCACGGATCCAGCCGGTAGTCCGAGCTCACGACCACGCTTGGTCACGAGACGCACCAGGCCTTGCATGGTCTTGGTCTCCTCATGGTTCGCATTGCACGCGTCCACAAGATAGAATCGGATGAGCACCACCTTGGATGTGAGTGGCTCGTCTGGCAGACTCGCGATCAGTCGATTGCGAAAGTCAGCGACGTGTGCAGCGGTCATGGTTACATCGACGTTCACGTCGGTCCACTTTGCGAGCAGACCGTTCACATGGCGATCGAATTGAACCTGTGTCACATTCTTGTCAGTGCTGAGCACGCCGTGCGTGGCGAGCACGCGCATGGCTTCGATCTGCTGTTCGATCGGATCCTGCCTGGTGAGATCGCGGACGTAGTTGTAGAGCCCCACCCCGTCTCGCAAGTCGCCATTCGCAAACTCCTTGCGCTGCAGCCGATCGACGGCTTCGTAGGCGCCATTGAACAAGATCGACGAATCTATGGCGTCCCACAGGGCCGTGTTGAGCGTTTGGTATTCCATCATGCTCGCTGCGAATGCAGCGTCAAGCTCTTCTTTCGAAGCTTTCGGTAAGGCAGTCGTAATTCGCTTCATCGTAGGTGGTCCTTCCAGAATGAAGTTGGGGATGATCGGAATGGCCGTGCGCATGTACTCGCTCACGTCGTCCGACCATACATCGCGTCCTTTCGGGGTCGCGCGCGGATGCCATTGCTTGATGGTCTTCCCCGGCTTCCGCAATTCGTATGTTGTTGGACCAGCCGCTTTTTGCAGCTGCTCCGCGGCTCCTGATCGAGGATCAGCCGCCACCGCTACCATCGTCGATAGCCGCTGAGTCGCCATGACTTCTGTGTGTCGTAGGCTGCCACTCTTGACCTGTGTCGGGCTCGACAGACTGCCCGGGCGACGATCCTTTGTAAGTGCAGTCTAGGCTGCTAGAATCACTCCGCCGTGAGGACCGCTCCGGGCCACTCATCTGACAGCACATTCCACACACGATCCTTCCATACTGGGAGTCCTTTCCTAATACGGTAATAGGGATCCGTGTAGTGAGTCGGGTACGGTTTACCCCGTAGAGTGTATGGTATTCAACAGGGCATCATGCATCTCACATCGATCATGTCACATGTGCTCACGGGCCGGCGAGCGGCTGGCTCGGCGGCGCGCTGCGACCGCCGGACCATCGAGAAGACGACTGTGCTCGAACTGCCCACCGTACACACTAGCTGTGCCTGTGCGGCCACAGCCTCGGCGGTGGCCTCGCCGCACTGATGGCGGTGCTCATCGGGCCTATGCTACGGAAACGCTACGGGTGGCGGCTGGCGGGGTGGCGAGGCCCCGCCCCTTGCCTGGGCGGCCGCGGCCTGATGGCTCATGGCAGGTCTCGAGCGGGGACGCGGGTCGCGGGGTCCCGATATCGATCGAAGAAACCCACGCGATAGGTAGATCGGGTCCAGGCACCCGATATTTACCTTTTGCGATTCACGGGCCGTATAAACAATTTTATACAGGACGAGTGTCCCATTTTAGGGGAAGCAACTTCGCATGCGGCCATTGGGTTGGGGTTGCTACGAGGAGCCACATGTTGGCTGCCGCCCAGAGCCGGCGCACTTCAGGCACTACGGGCATAGCCAGCTAGCTCAGGATATCACGTTGCACCGCCGCATCTTTTGCGATATGTGCGAAAAGGTGCCGCGGACGTACATTGAGCTTGGTGCACTTGACGGAACAACGCTCTCGAATACTTTACTTCTCGAGAGAGTCTTTGGTTGGCGAGGGCTGCTCATCGAAGGTCAGCCGACCAAAGCTCAGAAGCTCAACGAGAGCCGCGGTCAAAGTGGGCGCAATTTCATAGTGCCCGAGGCGGTGTGCAAAGAGCCCGGCTTCGTCAAGTTTATCACTGGCGACACTGGATCCGGTTTAGGTGGAGTGGCAGAATCATTGAGTGCACGCTACAAAAAATCTTGGAGCGCGCGATTAAGGCCGCAAATCACGGTGCCCTGCCGGCCCATCAGCCAGATGATCAAGCAGGCTGGGCTGAGGGAGGTCGACCTGTTTGTTTTGGATGTGGAGGGAGGCGAGCTTGACGTGCTTCGCACCATGGATTGGGATGTGCGGGTACACCTGTGGATGATCGAGCAGCCGGCGTTTGTGCCTGGAGAGGAGAATAAGCCCGCCGAGATCCGCAGGCTCCTTGCGAGTAAGGGCTACGTTGAGGTGACCAAGTCTTTGGGCGCTGGACCTCGCCTCGGGGAAACCAACTGGAGTCGAACACTGGACGACATGTTGTTCGTCCATGAGGAGCTCCAACCGACCTTTCACCAACGCATGGATACGTGCTTGAATCTGACGATATGCGGGCTTAAGGAGTACATGCACACGAAGAGATCGAGACCCACACCCGGCTGAGATCGTCGACGGCGACTGGCTACTGGAACAGTGCCGTGCGTTGTGGCGGAGTGCAGTGTGTGCGGTGACCAGTGTGTGATGAGCACAAAAATGTACAAGAGCCTGAGACCCAGGTGGTGTGCAGCGTCGTCGCCCCAAGGCAGTAGGCACTGTCCCAGGCGAGGCCGGCAGGCCGGGCGGTCCGGGGCGTCGGCGGACGGCGCCGGTCGGCTTCGATCCGGCACGGTCAACTCCGCGCCACGAGGCCGTCCAACCCCAAGCGCCGCCATCCCAACAGTACGTAAAAAGTACGTAATCGTATTGGCCGCGCCATGGGCCGCGCGTCCCGACCGGCCGTCCACGGGTGTGCGAAAACTCACGGGGTCCACGTCGGCGCTTCCAAATGTGGCTTGTGGGCGCTTCCGGAACGTATGAGCCGCTCTCAATATATGAGACGCCCTCCCCTTTTTCAATCTGCATACTAATCGCTCAGCACAGCTCTCAGCTCAGAAGCCGCTCTGACGTCTGGTGTGTGGTGTCTGCAGTCTTTCACACACCGGAGCAAGCCAGCGACCTGAAGCCCACATGCGCGCGGTGGTATTCGGCGTGGCGACCTCGGCAGGCACCCCCACGGACCCCATCACTATCGTCACTGGAGTAGCTGCTGCAGCTCCTCCCAGCAAGCCGTCCGCCATGGCGGCGGCCACGCCTCGATCGGCTGGCCATCTTTCAGGCCGCCTTGACCTCGGCCTCGATGGCCTCGTCGATCATCTCGATGTACTGCGCGTTGACCCCGTCGGTCTTGGGCACATTCCCGGCAAACCACGGGTGCTCGAGCAGCTGCAGCGCCGAGGGGCGCTCCTGGCGCGCGACCGTCATGCATGCGCGCACGAACTCGCGCGCCGGCTGCATGGCCTCGCCCTTCCACTGCGGTCGACGGAAGGAGAGGTCGACGTTGCGCGCGGCGGCGACGAGCGCTTCCTCGGTAGCCTCCTCGGGCAGGTCGAAGGGGAGCTCAGCGCACAGCAGCACGTGCGTCGTCACTCCCACGCTCCACACGTCGCAGCCCGCGTCGTATGGCTCGCCCTCCACCTCGCCCGTCTCATCCACCTCCACCTCGAGCCACGAGAGCACCTCGGGCGCCGCATACTCGGGCGAGCCGGCGACGCCCTCTAGCATCACGGGCCCGTCGCCGCCGTTCGCCGCCTCGCCCAGCAGCGCCGCATACCCAAAGTCGATGAGCGTCAGGTGCGGCCGCTCCGTCTCCTCGTTGCTCACCATCATGTTCTCAGGCTTCACGTCGCGGTGCACCACGCCGAGCTCGGCGAGCGCCGTGAGCGCCGTAAGCAGCTGCTGCATCAGGTGGCGCACGAAGCCGCTCTCGAGCGCGCCGCGCTGCTCCACCACCATGAAGAGTTCGCGGCCGGGCACGCGCTCCATGGCGAGCCACATGGCGTCGGATGAGCAAACAACCTCGTGCAGCCGGACGACGTGCGGCGCGTTGCCGGCGCGCCGCAGCGCGAATACCTCCGCCTCGAGCATCTCGAGCGCCTCCTCGTCCTCCTCGAGCGCGCCCATGTCGAGCTCCTTCAGCGCGAGCACCTGCCCGTTCCTCTCATCTACCGCCGCATACACCTTTGAGAAGCGGCCCTCGCCGATGACGTCCTTCACGGCGTAGAGGGTCGAGATGTCGGCGGCCGACGCATTCGACAGCTTCTTGAGTGTGGCGGTCAATTGATCAGCCGTGGCCGGCATGACAAGCGCGCGAGCTCGGATCACAGGCCGGGCCGCGGGTGAGCCCGGGATTGAGACTGCGGTGCATCGCCCGATTCAGTTTTCACGCCGAAATTCGAACGCGACTCGAAAAAGGAAAACCCTTGAAAGAATGGACGACTCCGTATCGATAAAACCGCCGCCCCTGTCTTTCGCAAAAACATCTCTTGAAAAAAGTCCACTCGAACGTGCCCGACTGTGACAGTCACGCAGCGCCGCTCTCTCGCCTCTCGCTGAAGCGGCCTGCCCTCCATCATTTCCGATTATTGGAGCATGGCCTCCATGTTGGCGCCTTTCCCCGCTCCGATGCCCTCGAGGAATTCGCCCGGCATCACAGCGCAGCACATGGTCCTCTCCAAGCAGCTCTCCGAGCTCGCAACGCTCCGGCGGGACATGCAGGGCCTCTATGAGAGCTCACAGGCCGAGCTTCAGACGGCGCGCGCCGACCTAGCCGCCGCGATGGCGGAGGCGGAGCGCGAACGCGGGCAGCGCGAGGCGATCGCCTCGGAGAACGCCGAGCTGCGTCGGTGGAACACTCAGCTCGCCGAGGACCTCTCGCGGCTGCTGAGCGAGCTGCGCACGATGGAGCGGTCGGTCAGCAACGGATCGCTCGGAGCGGGCGGCGACGCCGAGGAGGATGACGCGGAGGAGGCGATCTCTGCACACCTACGGCAGCAGAGGCCGCATCCCATCGCCATGGCGGGCTCGACCGTCGACCTGTCGCTGCTGCAACAGAGCCAGATGGACGCGTCGAACGCGATGGTGCGCCTCACGCGCACGCAGGCGCGGCTGCAGCGCAAGCAGAAGGAGCTGCGCGCGTCCTCGGACCGGATCGCGCAGCTGCATCAGACGGCGCAGGCGCTCTCGTCCGACCTCGCCGCGGCGACGGCCCAGATCGGCAAGCTCGAGGGGCGCATCCGCAAGCAGGCGGAGCTCCAACGGTCGTACGAGCAGCTTCAGGCGGAGCACGCCGCACAGAAGGCAGCCTTTGAGCGGTGCTCGTCCGAGCTCGCCCGCTCCGAAGAGGAGCGCGTCGCGCTGCTCCACGGCCCCCTCGCGGTGTCCGAGGCGCGCGCCACCGAGCTCGAGAAACGCGAGCGCCGCATGGTCGCTCTGCTCGAACGCAAGGCACGCCAGACGGCGGAGATGGCGGCGGCGGTGCAGACCCTCGGTGCCGACTCACGAGGGCGCATCGAAGAGACGATCAAGCTGCGGCTGCTCGCGCAGCGCCTCGGGGCGACACCCAAAGAGCTCGCGTCCGCGCGCCGCTCCACCGCCGTCGACGCCGGCATCGCCTCGTCGGCCGCCTCTGCGTTTGAGCGCGCTTCGGCCACGTCCGCCTTCGAGCGCGCTGCGTCCGCCGCCGAGCGCCCCTCTGCCGCCTACGAGCGCACCGCCACCGCGCCCATGTTCGCCAGTGCCACCGGCGGTTTGGCCGACGGGCGCACGCCCCAGTACTCCGAGCGCCGTGACGAGCGCCAGTACTCCGAGCGCTTGGGCGCCGTGACGAGCGCCGTGACGAGCGCTGCGAGTCTCTCGACGGCGTGGCTGCCCGGCCTCGACGGCGTGGCTGCCCGTTCCATGCAGGGCCTCGATGAAGACGTCTATGGGAGCGGCCGCAGCAGCGCTACGATGGCCACCGGCGGCCGGCGGGCGGGTGGGTCGGCGCGTGAGCATGCAAGCAGAGGCGGCGACGACGGCAGCGCGGATGGCGACGGTGTCGGATGGCATTCACAGGGATTTCATTCACAGGGATTGCATTCACAGCTCTCGCTCCAGGAGAAGCTCAAGAAGGTGAGGTCCCAATTCGCCGACATTAGGAAGCAGGTCGGATTCGACTGACGGCGGCGCGGATTACATCCCTCATCACGCGGTGGAGTGCCAGTGCCAGAATCCCATCCAGACATCCAGACAGTCTATCACATGTATGGCGCGGCGTGCGCGTCTCCACAGACGTCAGACCAGGGTGCACGGGCTCTCACTCTGAAGGCCCACTCGGAACTCGGCGAGTCGTCACGCGCGCTCACAAGAGCTTTACGGCTCGGGTAGGATTCCTAGCGGTAAGAGGCGCAGGCGCAGTAATCTAGCTTGTTCTGCGTTGCGGTTTCTTACCTGTAACCTGGGGCCCCCGTCGAGTTCACAGCCAATGGTTATAATTCACAGGGTGGCTTCGTAGACTCTTCCCTAACCCGCCGTCGGGCCGGGAGTCCATGCCGCCGATGCCGCCGATGCCGTCGACGGTCACTAAGAAACACGTGAAGACTTTCACCAATAGTCGAGCTCTCCTCACCAATTGGCACACCGAAAGCTCGAGCACGGAGATGGTCAGGCACGAGGACCGTGCGGTGCACGCGGAAGAGGTTTCTGACCAGGTGCCACCAGCCTTCGTTGGGCGAAGTGGACGCAAGTATGGCGGCCGATCGTCGCTGCTTCGACTGACAGTGGATCAGGAGCCACGACGATGGGCAATCGCAACCAGGGAGTCCAGATTCTTCGAGCCTTTCATCCTCGTCTGCATCCTCGCCAACTGTGTCACCCTGGCGTGGCAGTCGCCACTCGACCCGTGCTGTACTCCAAAGGCAATTTTCATCCAAGTGTGCGATACCTCGTTCCTGATCATCTTCACGGTGGAGATGTTTCTCAAGATGCTTGCGTTCGGGCTCTACGCGCACAACGGGTGCGTCGCTGGAGGCTCGAACTCGGATCCGCTGCGCCCTGTCATTCGGCTGCTGACGGCAGATGTTCGGCCGTCCCCACTCTGGCAGCGCGTACCTCAAGGATCCATGGTGCCAGCTCGACTTTGTGATCGTCGCGGTCGCCTGGCTGTCTTTCTTTCCGTGGCTAGGTAACATGTCAGGCTTACTAGCAGTTCGTGTCTTGCGCCCACTTCGAGCGCTCAAATTCTTGCCTGGGATGCCACACATGGTCGGTTGGATTTTCGAGGCGCTGCCCGGCATCTTCACGCTAGGTGCACTGGCTGCCTTCATCTTCATCGTCTTTGGGGTGGTCGGCATGGATCTGTTCGAAGGCACCTTGCATTACCGGTGCGCCCTGCCTGGCTTCGCAGAGGCGATGCTCGCGCTCCGTAACGGCCATAGTAACGGCTCGTCGGGCAGCTCAGGCGAGCCACAACACGGCCATCGAGAGCTGACTGAGACGGCTCCGTCTCCGGCACGAAACGGTGGCCACCACATTGGACCACAAGCGCCGTGGGATACGGGGCTATTATGCAACCCGAGCTTGGCACTCAGCTGCGCGGCTGCTCCTAGTAACTCCAGCTGCTCGTATTTTGACCAGAACCCCCCTGGTGACTTTGCGTCGTTTGACTCGATCTTCCCGGCATTTCTGATCTTGTTCCAGCAGCTCACCGGGGATACGTGGCACCACGCGATGTACGAGGTGATGCTCGCCTACTCGCCTTTTGCCTCGATCTACTTCTTGTTCGCCATCAATGTCAACTTAATCATCATCGCCAACCTATTCGTCGCCATTATCTTTGTTGAAGTGGAAGCTTCGTCACACGACACCCATGCAAAGCAGAAGAGCGACGTTCAACGGCTAAATCTGCTAGACGATGAATTCGGCGAGGGTGGTGGCGGCGATGATGGTGGCGGCAATGGTGGTGGCGGCAATGGTGGTGGCGGCAATGGTGGTGGCGGCGGTGGCGACTCCGCACATGGCGGCTCCGAGGCTGATGGCTCCGAGGCTGGCGATTCCGAGGCTGGCGGTTCCGCATGTAGTGGCTACGCACCTGGTGCTTTCGAGGCTGGCGGCGCCGTACCTGGTGCTTCCGAGGCTGGCGGCGCCGTACCTGGTGCCTCCGAGGCTGGCGGCGCCGTACCTGGTGCTTCCGAGGCTGGCGGCTCCGGCAGAGCTGCCTCCGCCGCAGAAGGCGTTGGCTCTGCTGTGCAGACGCCATCACCGCCGCCATCACCGACCGCCATCGAGTTCCACATGGCCGACGAGGCTGACAAGGACGAGAAGCACACGCCTGGCCAAGGGGGTGCAGCCCCCCCAGGACCACACCCACCGGACATCAAGGTGGAAGGCGCCAGCAGCGCTCGTCTGGGCAGATGCCTTGAGCGTGTGGCCACTTCCAAAACTCTCTATCGGCTCGCTATGAGCGTCGTGCTCATTGATTTGGTGCTTGAGTGCATGGCCTACGACGACATGAGCGAAGAGTTCGCAAACGACCTTGAAACGGGCTCGAACGTGATCAACTGGATCTTCTTGACCGAGATGAGCCTCAAGCTTCTCGGCCTAGGGTGCCGCGGGTACTGGTGCGACAGATGGAACGTGCTGGACGGTGTTATCACCCTCGAGTCTATGGCGACGATGGAAGTGAAGGAGTTCTTTTTCCGGGGGGCGGCGAGTTCCGTCAGCCTCTCATACCTGCGCGTCCTACGCCTCCTTCGGCTGATCCGCATCCTGAGACTCCTACATGATTGGCAGACGTTCTATATGACCTTCACCACATTCGTGCGAGTGATCCCACAGCTGCGGAACCTCACCATCTTGATCCTCTCCTTCACGTTTGTATTCGCCTTGCTGGGCATGCAATTCTTCGGAGGGCTTTGGACGACCGAACGAGGCTACGAAGAGGGCCACATCTCGTGGTACGAAGATGGCCATGTCGAGTGTGTTGAGCGCGTCTGCCCCAGCGGGCTGCTCGAGAAGCCAGAATATCATTTCGACCACTGGTACATGGCGATGATCACCATCTTCATGCTGTCTACCGGCAAGTGGGTGCATGCAATGGAGCCGATTGCCGAAGCTGTGGGCTTGGGGTGTGGATTCTTCTTCGTCGGGGTCGTCGTGCTCGGCAAGTACATGCTGCTCAACTTCCTCATTTCTGTCATCATCGTCGAGTTTTCCATCACGAGCACCGAGCAAGCGATCAAGAAAGCCAAGAAACTACGAGAGGAGCGACGAGCCCGCAGAGAAGCCCGCAAAGCTCTGGCTGCTCAAGCCGCCGCCGCTCGAGCGGCCACCGAGGTCGAGCGACGAGCGTTGGCCACCCAAGGATCGGCCGCTCAAGGCTCAGCCGCTGCGTCACGTCCATGGCGACGCGTTCAACTTGCGAGTGCAGCTACTGAGGCTGAGCAGCTGCACATAGCAGTGAAGCCAGTCACGATGGAGTTGAGCACGACGGCTGTGAAGCCGTGGCCCCACGACTTTTCGCTCCTTTGCTTTCCGCCGGCACACCCGTTCCGTCGCTTCTGCCGCTCGCTCATCGCAAAGCCAGCGTTTGATCGCACGGTGAACGCGTTGATCTTGGTCTCCTCCATCTGCCTGGCCCTGGACTCGCCACTGAACGACCCGACGTCAGCTCTCACACTCAACCTGCAAATCTTCAACATTGTTGTTGCAATCCTCTTCTTCTTGGAGATGATGATCAAGGCCGTCGCCCTTGGCTTCGTGTCGGGCAACATGTCAATATGGAATCCACGCGATTTTTTCTCCTCGGGCAAGGAATCGTACCTGCATTCCCCTTGGAACATCCTGGATTTTGTCATCACGATCATTCTCATGATCATCGTGATTGACGAAGTCACACCAGGCAGCACCCCCGCCCTCCGTGCCCTTCGCATCTTGATGGTTTTCCGGCCTCTTCGGTTAATTCGACGCCATGCAGGCATGAAGCGCATCATCAATTCTCTCGCCAAAGTGATGCCCGCCATTCTCGAGATCTTTGGCATTTTTCTCGCCCTGCACCTAGTCTTCGCCGTCTGCGGCATGGATCTCTTCATGGGCAAGCTCGCGTACTGCTCAGACCCTTCCATATTGACGAAGGCAGAGTGCTTAGGCGGCGATGGCGATCACTCGCAGAACAGCAGTCACTCTCAGGAAGTCCCTCGCCGACTTCTGACGGCGCAGACTCCGGACGGCGCAGGTATCGTCCATAGTGGCGACCCCGCGCGGCCATTTAGACAGTGGACGAATGATATGGCCTCTTTTGACGATTTCGGCCGGGCAATGTTGATGCTCTACGTCACGTCCTCGGGCGACCATTGGGGAGACCAGATGTTCTCGATCATGGGTGTGGTCGGCAGGGGCCACGCTCCGATGCGCGACGATTTCTCGCCCAATGCGCTCTTCATGATCGCGTGGATTTTTTTCGGTTTCATCTTTGTGCGAAACCTGTTCGTTGGCGTCATTGCCGAGAGCTTCGCCCGGCAGCATCGCGAGGATAACCACGTTGCGACCATGACGCCCGAGCAGGACCAATGGGTAAAGACAGTCCGCGCCGTGATGAACGCCGCCCCCAAAAAAGGGGTGGCCCTGGGGAAACATCCCGTGCGCCGGGCGGTGAGCCTGCTGGTTACGTCCCCCCACTTCGACAACTTTATCCTTCTCACCGTCGTCGTCAACGTCCTCTTGATGACATTTGATGACAGCGAGGATGTGATATTCGCAAACAAGATCTTTGCATCCTTTTACTGCGTCGAGTCCGTCCTCAAGATCATTGGCTTCGGCCCCCGCTTCTACTTTACTGACCCGTGGTGCCGATTCGACTTCTTCCTCTTGTGCACCTCGCTCTTTCTGCTGTTTCCTCTCCATGTGCTCTTGGATCCGATGATCATGCGTATCTTCCGAATCCTACGCATCCTGCTCATCGTGCGCGTACCCCGGAAGTTCAGACGCTTCCGCGACCTCGTCCTGACCGTCGTCTACATGCTCCCCTCGATTCTCAATATCGGCATGCTGATCTCCATTCTCATGTACGTGTATGCCATTCTGGGTCGACAGCTCTTTGCACGCCTCGCGGGGCCCGAGGCGGGCGGGGGCGCGAATGGCGGGATTACGAATGAGCGCAACTTCCAGACGTTGGGCTCGTCGCTCTTGATCGTCTCCCAGGTGCTCACGGAGGATGGATGGTCGAAAGTGATGGCCGATTGCCTCCTCAATGACGACGAAAGGTTTAGCGGCATGTGCTCCTACGAAGTGGGGGATTGCGGCAGCGTTGTGGCAGTGCCATACTTCATCTCGTGCCACCTGTTCGGCTCCCTGGTACTGCTCAACATCCTCATCGCCTCAATCCTGGAGACTTACTCAGCACTGCACAGGTTGAAGCAGAACCTTTTGTCACCGATTGACGTCGAGGTCTTCACCAGGGTCTGGGCTAGCTGTGACCCGACCGCGAGTGGCTTCATCCTCGCCGCCGAGCTGCCCGAGCTGCTCGAGCGCCTTCGTGTACCTCTGGCGATCCCGAAGCGCTCTACCGATGGGCAGCGACCGACGTTGTCCCTCCAGATACCGCAGTACGAAGCGTTCGTGGCGTATCAGGATGTTCTGGTGTGGATCCTCGAGCACAACTACTTCCGCGCGAATGCCGGTAGCATCGACGAGGCAAACCTCCGCAGCATTGTAGACTCGTCGCAGCTGCACCACGCGTCCAACAAAGTGCCTCTTTCAGCGTCGGACAAGGAGCGAACGAAGAGAACGAAGAGAATGCGGCGGCGACAGATGGTGAGTGGCTGTGGCAATGCTTTCAATGTTGCCGTGAGTATCCATGACCAAGTTGGCACTGAACTGGCTCCAGCACCAGTATCGCTAGTCGCTGGTCAGGCTCCTCCTCGATCTGCGGGCGAAGGCAAGGTCGTTGCGCCGAGCAGGGAGAGCGTCATCACACATACGAGTGGAACATCCCTTACAGAAGTCGCATGGCATGAGGTATTGTGATGTCTGATGATGCCAGCTCGAGTTGTGAACGACGGAGATCACGCGTGCCTCTCCAGGGAGCTGCAGGAGTAGGAAGAGATTGGAATCGAGGTGTTGGCTGATCGTGCATGGGGGGTCCTACTGCCTGGGCAGGCGCTATGGTCGTGCGCAGGCTGACTGTTATATCTTTGTAGGGTACACGGCGCGTGCCGGCCGGCCGGGCGGATTGACCGTGACTGTCTCGCTGAGTCGCTGTCGCGCGCGGCCGCCCACATTGTGTCCAGAGTTAGTCAGTTAGTACTCAGTTAGGCACCCCAGGGCCCAGTGTCTGGCGACCGTCTGATGTGTGGCTGTCGGGGCCCCCGGGCCACGTTAGGTTAGTTTACGCGGTTTATACATTATAGCTTCTTCTCTCGCGCTCTCGACTTCCCTCTTGTGTACGAGACAGTTACGTGGTCGTACTTCTACTCGTAACCCAGAAGGGGCCGGGGCCGCGGAGCCAGGTCTCGTCTGGAGGTCTACTAAATTTTTCATGTTATTATCAATAAGGGCCCAACTCTACACCTGTTTGGGAATTGTATGCAGAATTTGGTTGACAACTTCGAATGGTTAACGAAACTCCGACAAGGTCCTCTTCCCGCAACTGACGGCCCCAGCTCTCGTGCTCTACATGTAAGGGTACCGGTAAGAAAGGGGGTTGGTTGCAAACATGTGTTTTGAGCCTGTGACTGAAGGTCTGCCCGGGCGCGGGTGGTGGGGCGACTGACGAAACTTGTTGCCTATCGCGGACGGGCCCCACGCACAGCTCTTCACGGCCGTCGACCCCGCTCCCGCTCGCCATGGAGGCGGTCGCACCGTTCACCGACCCGGACACCGGGCTCGTCGTCGCACCGCTCGACAAGGGCCGCGCGCTCGACCTCATCGACCACCTGCCGTGCGTCGTCCACCTGCTCAAGGAGTTCCGAATGAAGCGCGTCCAGGAGCTGCCGCAACTGAACCTGCACCTGAGTGGCAGCACGGACGCGTCTGGGAACGTCGTCGGCATGCTGCTCTCAAAGATCGATCACGGCCGGCGGGGCGTCATTACGCTCGACTGCCGCCTGCTGTGCGTCGCCAGCTCGAGAGAAGCTGGTGAGAAGCCTGCGCGCTGGGAGATAGCGCGCGCGCTGCTCATCCCGATGGCATCCATCACAAAGGCCACCCGCGTGGTGGCGATCGTCAACAAGAACGACGCGGAGGCGAAGAAGCTTTGGGCGGATCTCGGCTTCAATTTTGTCCCAAGCGACGACCTTCACACTCTCAACGCCGTTCTCGACCCCATCGAACTCAACATCATTCACAAACCGCTCTCGCGAGTGGCGGCGGCCCCGGCGCCCGCTCCGGCGCCCGAAGCACTCATTCCACCCAAAACGAAGCGCGGCCGACCCTCGAAAACGGAGGGGGCGGCGCACGAGGTGGCCGAGAGCGCCAACGAGTCCTCATCCATGGGCCAAGGAGCCCAAGCAGAGCGGCGGACTGCCACAGCGGACGACGAGGCCGGCCGCCCCAAAGCTTGGGCAGGCAAGCCTGACGAACCTGACGAACCTGACGCCTCCAAAGCTTCAAGGAGGGAGCCGCGTCCGCAGCAGCCACAGCCGCCTCCGCCGCTGCCTTCAGCACTGCCGGCGCCTCCGGCGGCGCGTGGGCTGCGCCGGCCGCCGGCCGACAGTTCCGTCAGTGCCGTCAGTTCCGTCAATCAGTTCCGTCCGGCCGACGCGGCTTGGCTTGACCAGACGTCGCACTGCACGGAGGTGGGTCCGCCGACCGACGATGGCGGCGACTACGAAATGACGGACGTCTACATCCGGCGTACGTGCCCGTCAGCCGACTTGCCACACCTGGTTCGCGTGCCTAAGGGCGCCGTTCCGCCGCAGGGCACCGACTGGGTGCAAGTGCCCGAGGAAGAGCTCGAAAAAAGGAAGACGGTGCAGTGCACTCAGTGCGAGAGAGTGCTGCTCCTTGCGCGCGACCACGGTGCTGCTGTCGATGGGAGCCTTGGGTTTCTTTAAAAAATTAAAGGTGCTGCCGTGCATGCCATGGAGCATGCAAACGTTACGAAAATGTTTTGTCTTTGCGGAATTCTACGGCTCGTCACGTGTCTAATAATAGGAAACTTCACTATGAGGGCCATGGCCTGATGGACTTTGCTCTGCTTCTTCCGATGCGCTTGCTTCTATGTGTGCTTCGGCTATCGCCCACCGCTGGGCAGCATGACCATGGCCACGTTGAGCTTGAGGCACACCTTGCGGCCGTCAACGCAGAGTTCTTTGCTCGCTTTCCGCGTGGCGGCCATGAGGAGCGAGCACGCCGGTTTCAGGCGCAGACGGAAGCGATCAACGAGGGGAAGGCGGATCTGGAAGCGCGCGCGAACGAAGAGCTTTGGGCCAGGTTACCGCGGCTCGAGGAGGCATCGAGGAGGCGGCTCGATGATCATCGAACTGACAGGCACGCCCAGCTTGTGGCCCAGCTGCAAGAGCGAGAACGCCTTGCTCGTGCGCGTGCGAAGGAAAACGTTCAGCACACGCACCGCGACCGCTCGTTGCAGGCCAACAACCCGCCGCCACCGCCACCAGCTGAGTGGGATGAAGAGAGGGCGGTGCTCACGACATTCTACGAGACCATGGGTGGTGCTGCATGGCTCGCTCGTGCCAACTGGCTCAACGGCTACCCGTGCGATGGGCGCGTGTGGCAAGGAGTCTTGTGCTCCGCGCCCATCGTCGAACTCGCTCCGGTCGACTCGGCCGAGATTTTCGCCCCTGCCACGCCGCCGCCGGCGGCGCCACCACCGCAATCGCCCAGACTGCCTCAGATTCCGGCCGCTCGTGTCATCGGCCTTCTGCTCCGTAACATTTCTCTCGTGGGCACGCTGCCGAGTGAGCTCGGGCTCCTCAGCTACCTCTCCGACCTCCGGCTGCCCGACAACTCGATCAGCGGCTTCCTGCCGACGCAGTTGGGCCGCCTCGCCTTGACGAATCTCGACCTCTCCTCGAATCGGATCTCCGGCACTATGGACGGCGTTCTTGGGCTCCAGCCCATGCCCTTTGCCTTTGGGACTGGCGCCTCTCCCGCGCCACCCCCGCCATCGCCGGATGCGCCGCCGCTGTCCCTCACCCATCTGATTCTCAGCGACAATATGCTGAGCGGCTTCATCCCGCCGAGCCTGGGAGCACGCACCCAGCTGCGCACCTTCCTTGCCAGCCGGAACGCACAGCTCAGCGGCTCGCTCCCGGCATGGCTCGCGCCGCAGCTCGAGCAGCTGCAGCTCTCCAACACGCGCCTCTCTGGCACTCTCCCCACAGAGCTAGGCGCGATCAGCAACCTTCAGCACATGCGCGTCGAGAGAGCCTCGCTTACCGGCACGCTACCCACGCAGCTCGGCTTGTGCGCCGACCTCACGACGCTCTCGCTCGAATTCAACCTGATATCGGGCTCCATCCCGCTTGAGCTCGGCGGTGACTGCTCCAGGGCGTTCAGTTACGAGCTGCACGGCACCAGGCGGCTCGTACCTGGGACGGACCGATTTGAGGACGTGAGCTCCAACACCGATGGGCCGCGGGGATTGCACCACCCTTACCTCCGACCGCAGTTGCGATCGACGGCGGCGACGCTGCGCTTCCGTGGCAACCTGCTGACTACCAACGACCTGGCTGCGACAGTGCCCGTTGACATCCGAGATCTAACCTCTCACGACGTTTGCGCGTACGCCCGGGGGGCAATGAGCTATGCGGTGAGCTCTGCCGAAGGAAGCGACACAGTGGTCCTCCCAGGAACCATCTTCCGCAGCCCATCGCCTCGGGCGACGTTCAACGCGTTGGCGGGCTATCCGGACGCGAATCCCACCCAGGACGAGGTCCGCGCCTACCATATCGACCACCCCAATCTCTTTTTACTTTGAGGACGTCTGAGCCGTGTTCAGCCGAACGGAGCCGCAGAAGGAGGGTGAGTGTGGCGTAAGCAACGGTTCTTCCCCGATTCACGCTCACACCTCCAAACTTACGCTCTCGTCCGACAAGAACGGTCGCTTGGATGAAGAACGATAGGCCCATCGGTGTTGGCGCGCCCCGAAGTGTGTAGGTGAAGAACGCGATGGCGACGCTCTTCAACCCTGGCGCAGCCGAACTAGAGGAGGCCGCGCGTGACGTGCGTATCGGGGCAACGATACCCTCCGCGCGTCAGGGCTTGCAGCTGATCGAGTACACCTGCGTGCTCACTGGTGATCGGCTCTTCTCGAGCGCGTACCCCCACGAGCTCGTCGAGGATGGCCTTGTCTACCGAGTGCGCGGCTCCATGGAGGATGGCTTGAACACTCTGGCGATCGAGGCGTTCACGCTGCCGGCCGACGGCGAGCTCCCGTTGCGCGTCATCGATATCGTGCGCTGGGCTGGTCTTCGCCGTGTGCATCTCGACAAGCCAGGATTCGTCAAGCATTGGCAGCGGTACGTTGGCGCACTACAGCGGCACATTGAGCGCGCCGGTAGCGGTACCGGCGAAGAGAGCGTAGCCGCCGCGTCCAGCGCGCAGGCCCGTGCCGACCAGCTGCTCCTGCGTGCGCACACGTTTGCGCGCAAGCTGCAGCAAGGCTTCGACGAGCTCGACTTCCTGATGAGTGCTAGCGAGGCACCGCAAGGGCCACTTATCGTGCTGCACTACACGGACGACGATCCGCTCACGCCGTACTTCTACGTGCTGGCCGACGGTGTGGTGTTAAACGCAGCTAGGTGATGGTGGCGCCCTGTGCACGCGCCTCGCAGCTCAGGCGGTGGGTTCTCAGGGCGGGCGCGTTGCCCCGGGATCGCGGATGGTCGATGGTTGCTCTGGTACGCCTCGTTTTGCGCTATAGGAGAGTACACGTATACACCGTAGTCGAGGTAGGGAACCTCAACAGCTCAACTAACTTTCCCGTCCAGTTCAGTTCAGTTTCTTCGTGGTCCCCCCACGCTCACTCCACCGCCGTCTCAAAGGACGGCTCCGCTCCCCTCGG
>ENA-UOXG01000781-UOXG01000781.1-mixed-culture-metagenome-genome-assembly--contig:-NODE-781-length-21576-cov-40.495702_pt1 | contig 21576 bp, 17 predicted proteins | sample MGYA00238159_ERZ761634 | MGnify/ENA primary metagenome ERZ761634 (study PRJEB28908, sample SAMN08776845) | mixed culture metagenome | isolation source: Freshwater growth medium | place: USA... | reverse complement strand
GGTCTGTCGAGGTCTGTCGAGGTCTGTCGAGCTGTCGAGCTGTCGAGCTTGACACCTTGACGCACAGGCACATGGAGTCACGAGTAGCTCTGTCGAGTAACTGTCGAGTAGCTTTGACTAGCTGTCGAGTAACTGTCGAGTTTCCTGTCGAGTTGTCGAGGCCAGGGCTCAATTCATCGACCGCCGTCCCACCGGCCGGGCTGCCCACCGAACGCAAGAAGGACCTACTGATAGTTTTTACCCCGCCCCCCTATGACGCCCCCCACTTTCGACTTTGTGAACTTATATGCGCGAAGGCCCGGCCTCGGATGACCACGGTCGCGCGCGCGTGTGGGCCGCGTACTTGTGTGTATGGACCTATGAAGACCTTGTATGGTCCGGTGTGACCAAATTCAAAAGCACAAACGCGGGACGGGAAACCGAACGCATAACGGACATGATAACGGAGTGGTTCTAACATCTAAGCTAGATCAGTCAAGCTCACGCCTCACCATGGGCAAGATGCCGCGCCCTTCTAAACCGCCCCCGTGCGGTACCCGCCAATACCCGCCATGGTGTTATGAAGTTATGGTGTATGTGTGATGATGTGTGTGTGTGTGAATTAAAACAGGACCACACAGTAGAGCGGCGCTCATGCAAGCGGGTCCTCGGGGGGCGCGCCGTAACATGTACATCGACATGTATACATGACCCCCTGCTGGTAACAGTAAGTAACAGGCCAGCAATCGGGGCAGTCTTCTTCGTCGTACGAGGAATGAATGAATGAAAGGAAGGAAGACGGGTCGACACTGTGTGAGTTCAGGATGGGTCGGAAGTCCGTTCACGAAAACCATCCTGAATTCACAGCCAATCGCCCCCGCGGGAGAGCTCGTACACTCGTGGGGCATGGTGCTTAAGCGACTGTGCTGGCGTGTGTCTCAGGGCTGATCAGCCTTTGGTGCCTGGAGGCCTGGAGCACGTGCGGGTCAAGTGCGGGACCGCGTTCGTGTGGGGTGGGACCCTGCGGTTGGTGCGTCGACAAAAGCAAAGTGATGTTGGCTGCTGCATGGCTGCTGCCAATGGCACTCCTGACCACGTCACGCTGGCAGGATGTTTGGATCACAGATCGAAAGATAACCGGCGACACTTCTATGATCGTCAGAGAGGCTGTCAGGAACAGCGAAGTGGTGCTGATGCTTCCGGGCATTGCCAGTGCAGCTGAGTGTTCAGCCCTTGTGGACGCAGCATGTGAGATTGCCACCCGTGCATCAGCGAGCTCAAAGCCTTTCACGCACGGCCGTGTCCGTCTCCCATGTATTGCTGCCACTCAAAGAGCTCAAGCTCAAGGCAAGCCTTGCCCAGTCGCACTCACGCACGAGGCGGACGCTCTTGTGCAAGCGATGCTCACGCGCTGCTTAGATGTCATTGACGAGCAACTGCCTTCGCTACGACTCCTCTTTGGACATGGGAAAGGGAGCTTAGCCAGCATGTACGCCGCGAATGCTCTTCTGTGGGCCGACCGCGAGCCAGCTGTCAACGTGTACAAGGAAGGAGGAGAGTTCCTGCCGCACAAGGACGGCCAGGCACTAACCGTCCTCATCCCGCTCACGACCTCCGACGCATTCAAAGGCGGTGGTACCGGATTTTGGCGCGCGGACACGAACGCCTTGCAACCTCGTGGGCCGCCGACGGTATCGCTCGCGCCTCCTGCAGGCACTGCTTTACTTTGGGGGGGGCGGCTGACTCATGCGGGCTTGCCCGTCGAGGATGGCACGCGCGCGGTCCTAGTGGCGAGCTTCAGCCCACGGAGCGGCTATGAGGAAGGAGACTTTGACTTTGAGTCTACGACTACGTTTGAGTCGTGATTCATTTCCGCACGCTGCCTTCACCGCACATCCACAAGCGCTCCTGAGACGCTCATCTCATTACTTTCTATCGGACGTGTGTGATTGTATGCGCGGTACACGTAATGTAGCCGCCGGTCTGGGTGCTCGCTGCCGTGCTTCTTTGCACGCGTTTGGCCCGTGCGGACTCGGGTTTGGCGCGTGTTAGTTACCGAGTAACTATCAAAAACATCGGGGGAGCCGCAATTGGGGAGCCGGGACACACACGGGACACGCCGGTCGCCGCACGGGACACGCCGCACGGGACACATGGGCACACGGATCACACAGACGAACCTCACAAGCACGATCGCGGCAGGCCACCGCTCTGTGGGGAAACGTAAAGGCCGGAAGTTTTGTAACGATTCCGGCACACTTGTCCTCCATGTCGTGCGGCGTCGATTTTTGTGGTCGTGCGTCCAGCCGGAAGCGATGGCGAGGCGGCTGGCGGAGCTCGAGCGGCGGCATCGAGAGGAGATGGAGGAGGCGGAACGCCAGGTGAACGAGCTGGCGAGTAAGCTAACGGATCCTGCTCCGCCTTCACCAGAGCAGCGGGTCATTGGAGCGGCACTCGTGGTGGGTGTTGGCAGCCGCTTGCGCATCAACGAGATCATCGCGCATGTGGAGGATGAGCTCCTCGGGGTCGCCACAACTCACTCGGCAACACTGTACAAGCGGGTCATGATGAGCAGGTGGAAGTCGAAGCAAGTCGAAGGCGCCGCCCTCCTCAAACTCAAGCGGCGTGCGGCAGCGTCATTCATGCACCGTGCACAGCATGCTGGGTATAATTCTTGGCTGGATATGGTGGTCCAGCAGAAGCACAAGCTGCTGCAGCTGTGCGCCGGTACCACGGCGTTTCGATCCCAAGGCCTGCGCAAAGGCTTGAACACGCTCATTACCAAGAGGCTCGAGCGGCGCGAAATGCTGGATCGACTCGCTGGTGCCGGGCGTGCGCTCGTCAATCGCCACATCCTCAAGGCATGGAACCAGCTGCGGTCCCTCGCGCGCATGTTTAGGATTGCCAAGCGCGCAGCCGCCAACCTGCTGCGCCGCGGCATGCGCAAGGGGCTGAACGGCTGGCTCACGATGCTGCACGAGCGAGCGGCACTGAAGATGCAGCTGCGCGCGGGTACCACGGCGTTTCGATCCCAAGGCCTGCGCAAAGGCTTGAACACGCTGATTTACAATTGGGAACAGCGGCGCAAAATGCTGGATCGACTCGCTGGTGCCGGGCGTGCGCTCGTCAATCGCCACATCCTCAAGGCATGGAACCAGCTGCGGTCCCTCGCGCGCATGTTTAGGATTGCCAAGCGCGCAGCCGCCAACCTGCTGCGCCGCGGCATGCGCAAGGGGCTGAACGGCTGGCTCGCGATTGTGCACGAGCGCGCAGCCGCTCTCTTGCAGTTGCGGGCGGCGGCGGCGGCCTTCCGGCAGCGCGGCGAGCGCGCCGTACTGAACACGCTCCTCGAGCAGTGCCAAATGAGGCAGGCGGTGCTCAAAAAGCTCCGGCCGGCGGTTATCGCCTTGATGCGACGAGAGCACGTCAAGGCCTGGAAGCAGCTTGCAGCTGCAGGCCGGCTGCGCGGCCCGGCGAAGCGCGCGGCACGTGGCTTGCTGTTTCGCGATCTGCGCAAGGGACTGAAGGGCTGGGGTACGATGCTGCACGAAAGGGCACTTGCACTCGCACAGATGCGGGCGGCGGCGGCGGCCTTCCGGCAGCGCGGCGTGCGCGCTGGGCTGAGCACGCTCATCGAGCACCGCCTAACTAGGCAGCTAGTCTGCGAGCGGCTCGGCCATGCGGCAGTGCTGTGGAAGCGCTTTGCGTACGACGACGCCGTGCGCATATGGCGTGACCTTGCCGCGCGCACGCGGTCGCTGAACCCTGTCGTCTTGTACCCTGTGCTGAACCCGGTGCGCATTTCACAGCGGAAGGCGGAATACCCAATGCTGAACCCGGTGCTGCGCGCTCGCATGCACCGGTACCTTCGCATCTGGATCTACGAGTGCCCGATGCGAAGGTGCATTCCACAGGAGCAGGCGGCGGTGGCAGGTCGAGCAGTCGCACTGCTGCGCTTCCGACGCGCGTTCAACTCGTGGATGGGCTTCAACAGCGAGCAAGCTCGGCTGTGGGAATCGATGCACTCGGCGATTGGCGCGCTGAAGAACCTCAAGGCACGGCGCGGCCTCAATTGCTGGCTGGACACTCATGAATCCACGGCGAGCGAGCATTCTCGCCGTCGAAAGGCGCTCAGTGCGCTCCTCAACAGGAACCTTCGGCTCGGCATGAACAGCTGGCAGTCGGAGCATGCATTCTGCATGGCTGTGCGCCGGCGCCAGCGATCGGCGCTGATGGCGATCTTCAACCTCAAGGTGCGCCGCGGCCTGAACAAGTGGCTCTCAGTGTATGCCTTTGGCATCGCCTCGCGGCGGCGTTTCCTGCAGGCGATGGCGGGGTGGCAGCGCCTTGCGGAGCGCAGGGCGCTCAATAGCTGGATCGGGCGCGACACGGCTCACATCGTCTTTGGCTCGAGGGCCCTCTTGTTTTGGCAGCAGCTGTGCGCCGATCGAAAAGCGAGCACCTTGGCTCTCTGGGTCGAGCGCGCGGCGCTGGTGCGTGAAGCAAAGCGCACCGCCCACCGTGACAAGACGATCCGCTGGGCGAACACCCGAAGCCCGATGCCACGTGCCCTGACGTGCAAGGTGGCCGCCGACGATGTGCACCAAGTGCAGAAGGCGTTCATGGTGCCTCACAGCGCGTTGGCCGTCCGGGTGGCCGACGGAGCGCTGCTTCGGGTAGTTGGTGTGCAGCGGCCCACGAACGGGCGCGTGTGCGAAGTCGAGCTGACCCGCGGGCACGACGAGCTGATGCTCATGGAGCAGCCGTTGCCTTCGGCAGGCGAGGCAGGCGCCCGTGTACGTGCGGCTCGGCCCGCCGCGCGTACCCGCGTGAGTGCGACCGCGCTGAGTGCGCCTGCCTATGTGATGGTCCCAAACTTCTTTGGCGGTGTCTTACCCCTTTCAAGCGGCCTCGAGGTGCGGATTCTCGATGCGGAATTCGACCCCATACCTCCCGGCATGCAGAACGCTGACGAGCTCTACGAGGGCGGCGCGGGTGGGGGCAGTTATTACGCGGGTGGTGGCTTTCATTATGCGGACGATGGCAGTCTTCCATTACGTAATGAAAGCCACCACGATGGCTTTCATTACGCGGACGATGGCAGTCTTCCACCCGGTAGTGGCGGCGGCTTCGGCGGTGATGGTGGCTACGGTTACAGTGGCGGCAGCTACAGCGGCATCCTCGCTACACCAGTCGCGAGGCGACCAGTGCCCCAGGGAGGCGATGGAGGTGGTGCGCGCGAGAATCTTGCGCGGGTGCGTGTGACGCTCGTGGACGGCAAGCGCGCGCGCGTGGGAGAAGCATGCTGGTGCAACGTGCACGAGCTCCTCTGCCAGATCCAGCCCAGCGCCTGCGTCGCAGCGGACCTGAGCACGGAGAGTGAACTGCGCGACCGCACGCGGCTCGACCTCCATGCAGCCGAGCAACGACGGCTCGCGCTCGCTTTCCTGACGAGCAAGCCGCAAGGCGCCTTTCGCGAAGCGGGAAAAGACGACCGGTGCGTCGTCGGCCTCCCGGGTCTCCTGCGCCAGCTCGATGCCGCCGCGCCCTCCGTGCTGCTCGAAGCGGGCAAACGGCGCACTCCGATGTCCGGCGCGGCGGACAGGAACTCGGCGGAGAAGCGGACGGCTGACCCGCAGTGGCGTCAGAAACGGGATGAGATGCGGCTGAGAGCCGCGCGGAGCGCCAGCTCGCTCAGCGTCAGACCCCGAGACCCCGACGCGCTCTACGACGCTCAGTGAGTGAGTGAACCGACTCGACTCTGCCCCGTTGCGTGAGTTTCGTTATGCGAGGCCGGACGGCGGTCCTAGATGTGTAAGTTACGCAGATCACGTCCATGCTTCGTTGGCGTTCATCTCAAATTCACACCCGCGCCCGTGATATCGCACACCCTTCTATGTGAAATCACTACCCGCCCAACACATAAGACCGCACCCAAGCGACCGAATCTAAAGTAGCGGGTCTGGAGACGTAACTCGCAGAGAGTGTGACATACTCGCGCGCCTCGGCATCCGCTTTTGAAGCCGAAAAGGGTTATTGCGCTCCACGGCTAGGTGTTATTATCTCGTTACCGTAACTCGGCGACGATAGAAACCGCCGGGTGCTTTTCTATCGTCGCCGTGTCGTCAGTGGATCTCTGTGAAGTCGGGCCCTGGCTGAATCGCGCGATATCGGAGCAACACCTGCCGAGCGGCGCGCCGGTCGTCACATCAGCAGCTGCGCGGCATTGCAATGTATTGTTGTCCATCCACCACAAAGACTTGACCGGCCTCGGACCCCTCGGGCACGTTGAGCTGTGGCGCCGAACCGGGCGGCGCCGTACCGGGGCGCCACAGGAGCTGAGGCGGAACCGGCTCATCGTAACGGTCAGCGTAATAATTGGTGTGGTTGGCGTAACTAAGAACCCCTTGCGGCTGCGCTGGCGGCCGCGGAGCGGTTCGCGCCCGCTGCTGGAGATTACACTGCTCGCGCAGCGTCTGCAGCGTCTGCAGCGGTGGGAGCGGCGGCAACCGTCCATTCACAGCCTGCAGCCGTCCATTCACAGCCGGCAGCCGTCCGTCCGAGCTCGGCTCCGATTGCACCCTCATCAAGCTCGGCTGAGTCTGGCTTCGCAGCATGGCCACATAGTATTGCCCGTCGATGTCGAACAGTTGGCCTGCTCTGGTGCCCTCGGGCACACTGAACTGCGGCGGTAGCGGCGGCGGCGGCGGCTGGCCGTTGCGTAGCACGAGCAACGTCTGCTGCAGATTCTCTATCATCTCGCGCTGCGCGCGTACCTCCTCCTTAAGCATACCCGTCGGGTCGTCGCTGAACTGCGGCGGTAGCGGCGGCGGCGGCTGCTGGCCGTTGCGTAGCTCGAGCAACGTCTGCTGCAGCTTCTCTATCATCTCGCGCTGCGCGCGTACCTCTTCGAGCATACCCGTCGGGTCGTCGCTGAGCGGCGGATACTGCGAGAGCTGCGGCGGCGGCGGGGCCGCGGTCAGCGGGTGCTCTGACGGCAGCGGGTGCTCTGACGGCAGCGGCACTGCACTGTAATACTGCCCGTCGACCATGAAGATTTGGCCGGCCTGGGCACCCTCGGGCGCTTCGTACGCCTCGGCGGCAGTGGATGCAGCCTCCGGCGCAGCGGCTACGGCTTCAGCTTCGGCTTGACCTTTTGGATCGAGCCCTTCATCGAGCACCGTGCCCTCAACGAGCGACGGCGCGCGTTCGAGCTTCGCCCCTTGAGTGAGGTCGACGAAGACGGCGAATTCTCGCGGGTTGAGCTTGCCGTCGCCGTCGGCGTCGGCAATCGCGAAGGCGCGAGCGATGTACTCAAGCTCCTCCTGATGCTTCACTTCCGCGAGACGCGCCATCTGCGCCTCGTGCTTGAGCTGCGCGAAGCTGCGATCGAGTGGGTCGAGTGTGGGCTCCTCGGGCGGAGGCTTCTCGATCGAGCGGGCGGGCTCGGGCACCGTCATGGGCGCCGTCGTGGGCGGCGTCACGGGCGCGTCGTGCTTGAGCGGGAGCACGCGGCTGGGTCGTTCTCGATGCATCTGCTCAGCTCTACTCGCATGGAGGGTGAGCACGCTCGCGATCGCCACCGCCAAGCCGACGAAGAACGGAGCGATCCGGATGACCCCCAGGCAGGCCCAGTCGAAGACGCCGTAGTACGCGCCCTTGCCGCTCACCTCGACGAGGACGTAGAGGACGTAGAAGGTCGGCAGCACGACTTGGGCCTCGAACAGGCAGAGCGCCCGCGTGTACAGGTGCAAGATCGCCGGTAGCGGCACAGCCGCCGCTACCACGAGCGGCCAGCCGTCGAGGATGGAGAGTGGATAGCTCACGGGCTGCCACAGGTAGGCCTGCAGCCACTCGGCGACGGTGGCGGCGGCGACCGCGGTGCAACCGGCGAGCAGGCCGGCGCCGACGGGATAGAGGAGCCGAAGCAGGCGCACCTGACGGCGCGCGAGCTGGCTCAGTGCTGTATCCGCCCTCGCGCCCGACAGGACGACGCCGTCGCTCGCCGCGCCCGTGCCGCTCTCAGCTCGCTGGTGCGCCAGCTTGCGCTCGATGGCGCGGGCGCGCGAGCCGAGCAGGCGCGCGTCACAGCCGCATAGGAGGACGAGAGTCAGCGCAGTGAAGCTCAGAAGCGTGATGAAGTATGGCTCTTGCAGTACGTCCACCCAGCGTGCATTGAGAGCGCTTGCAGACCGGTGCGCCTCGCGCGAGGGCGAGCCGCAGAGGACGAACGCAGTCAGGCCGGCCAGCGCGAGGAGCAGCAAGGTGGCTGTAACGAGGCCAAGCGGCTCCTTATTCACAGTGCGCGCTAAGTGCGCATTCCACAGCGTCGCCGTCGCGCCAAGCAGTGTCACGAGCCACTGCGTGACGAAGAATGAGGCGATGAATAGTCCGGCGAAGCCGACGCCGAGCAGGAGCGCGCCACTCCACCAGCGCGGCTGGCCAAGGTACGGGCGCTGCTGGTGCGCTGGGCGCCGCCGCTCCATTGTCGCCGCGAGGCGCATGTGGCTGGAGCCGAGCGCGATCAGCAACGCGCCGCCGAGGGCGCAGCCAATACCAGTGCCGCGTGGCTGGCCCCACTGCATGAGGGCCCGACTGTCTCCATTCGGTTCCGCGATGGGCTCGAGCATCCAAAGGTTAGTGGGCCACGGCATGCCGTTGGTGTTGTTGTTGCAGGTGTTGGTGTTGTCGGCCACGCTCAGCCACCACCACGTGAGCCCGAGCCGTTCGGCCGTCCTCTCAGACAGCTGCCGGGGCGATGCACTCCACGAGGCCGATGGGATTGGCAGGTGGATTGGCAAGTGGCCGGCCATCGTCACTCAGACACGTCAAGACAAGTCAAGTCAAGTCAGACAAGTCAAGTCAAGGTATGGGGATTGGGGTTCCACAAAGCCTACACCCATGGTGCCTCACACAACCGACTCCCAGGGAGAATCGCTGGACCGTTGTGCGTGCATAAGAAAGCAACAATTCCGCAACCCTTCAGCCAGGTCCACGGCCCTTCGAACCAAAAGTCACTCGAACGCTGAGTCGGAGTGTGGGTGACATGGTGCTGACGCAAAGGTCCTCTGCACCCACCGGCATCCTTTCGCTGCTGCTCCTCGCTCTGGTCGTCCTCGGCAGCGAGCCCGCGTGGCCTCAAGAAGAACAGGATGGCCAGGCCACGCCACCCTGGCCTCCCGGGCTGCCCTTGCACGCCGCCTGGCCTCCTGGGCTGCCCTTGTCGATAGCCAAACCGTCGTCCTCACCACCGCCGCCATCACCGTCGCCACCGCCGCCGCCGCCGTCTCCGCTGCCACCTCCTCCGTCTCCGCTGTCTTCTCCACCGCAACCACAGTTGCCTGCGCCGTCCGACTTCACCGAAGCATGGCTGCAAAAGGTCGTGCTCGATATGCACCTATCGCCTCTACCACCACCCTCGCCGCCGCCGCCGCCTTCACCGCTGCCTCCTCCTCCGCCGCCACAGTCGCCGCCACCTCCTACGCCGCCGCCGCCGCCGCCGCCGCCCTCTCCGCTGCCTCCTCCACTGCTGCCACCACCTCCGTCGCCGCTTCTGCCGCCCGCGCCGCCGCCGCCGCCTCCCCCCCCTTCGCCGCCTCCTCCACCGCTGCCACCACCTCCTTCACCACTGCCGCCGCCACCGCCGCCACCGCCGCCAAAGCCCTGGCCTCCTCCCTCGCCGCCGCCCTCGCCGCCGCCGCACATTTTCATGCAAGTGGACGACAACAATGCCGACCACACGCTCCAGGTGACACACGACGTGCCGTTCGAGGTCTCATTCGTTGGCGCGCACGCCCTCCGCCAGGGGATGGAGGCGCGCCTGATGCCCTTGAGCACCCACGGCTGCTCCGGCTCGGCGAGCGCCGACCGCTCGATCTACGGCTCGACGCTCGACTCGACTCTGTCGATGTGGGTGACGCTTCCGGGGGCAGTCGATGGCACGGGCACGGCGATCTACGTGCTCTGCCTCGCCGAGCGACCGAGTGACCCTCTTGCGGATCATGACTTCACGCGGCATGCGCACGTGACCGCAGTCGTGTCGCATCTGCCCCCATCGATGCCGCCGCCGCCGCCATCGCCCTCGCCGCCGCCGCCGTCGCCCGCGCTGCCGCCGCTGCCGCCGCCCTCATCACCGCCGCCGTCGCCGCCACAACCCTCGCCACCGCCACCCATGCCGCCTCCACCATCACCACCACTACCGACACCGCCTCCACCCGCTTCACCACCACCATCGCCACCGCCATCAACGCCTCCACCGTCGCCACCACCTTCGTCTCCGCCTCCCTCTCCGCCTCCCTCACCACTGCCACCCTCGCCGCCGCCACCCATGCCGCCTCCACCATCACCACCACCACCGACACCGCCTCCACCCTCATCACCACCACCATTGCCACCACCATCACCGCCTCCACCGTCGCCACCACCTTTGTCTCCGCCTCCCTCACCGCCTCCCTCACCACCGCCACCCTCGCCAACGCCCGGGTCGCCGCCGCCATCGCCGCCGCCATCGCCGCGGCCACAGCCTCCACCCTCACTACCGCCGCCCTCGCCGCCTCCGCAGCCTCCACCCTCATCACCGCCGCCGTCGTCGCCGCCGCCTCCACCGTGGGACTATGGCTCGAGATGGTTCGTCCTCTTTTGGATCGTGGCGCTCGTGCTCTTCGTCCTCTTTTGCGGCGGCTCGTGTGCGCCGCACGTCTTCTATGCCTGCTGCTGCTGTGCCCTGCCCGTCGATGCGCTGTGCTCGGTGCTGTGCACAATCGGAGGTGACAACGAGGGCAAAGACGACGAGGACTGTTTCGGGGGAGGAGGCGGCTGCTGCGCCGCCCTCTCGCGCCGCTGGGAGCGGGTGCGTCGCACTGTCGTGAGCGATGGCCGCGCGTACGGTGCTCTGGGCGACGAGGCGGCCGCGCCGACGACCTCTGAGGGACCAATGAGGCGGCACTCGCTGGCCTCCGCTGGCCGCGTCGCGCTCGCTGCCGCATCGCCGCCGCTCGCTACGGGCGTGCGGCCGCGCGCCTCGCCGCCAACGGCCGTTGTGGTGCCGACACTCCCGCTGCCCCCTCGCCCGATGGGTGGCGCTCCGGGGTATACTACCTCCCCGGGGGCCATCACCTCCCCCATCTCGAGTGCGTACTCGGACTACACGCCCTCGTCGGCCAGCTACGCCGACGGAGGCAGTGTACGCGCGCGCGCGCGCTGCGCGGCCGATGAGCGCCTCGACGGCTACGGTGACGGGAGCTACGACGGTGGCGGCGGCGGCGACGGCGCCGGCGGCCGCGGCCACGATGACCACGATGGCTACGAGGATGAGTACGACGAGTACGACGAGGCCACGGATGATGATCGTCTGTTGCTAGAGTCCTACCGGTCGGACCTCGCCTCCAGCCGTCGAGGCGCCCATTACGGCGCCTCGCCTGGCGAGGGCGCCGAGGCGGTAGAGGACCTCCTGTACTCACGCAGTGCGGAGGCGACCGCGGCCGCCGCCGAGTCGAGCGCCACCTCGCAATTGGCCACCGCCAACTTGCACCGAGCCCTCGAAGCTCTCGCGTCGCCCACCCGGGCGCTCACCGCCTATGCGGACGCGATCGCGAAGCTAGACGCTGACTCGGCATGTAATACGTTCCTAATGCAGGGCGGCACGCTTACGTCGTCGGTGGCCGGCGTGGATGCCATCTTGTCGGCGCGCGAGGCGTTGCATGCAGAGGCCTCGCGAGTGGTGAGCGCCGAGGTATTTGCCGAGGCCGCAGCAGCTGGCAGCAGCGGCGAGGGCGGCGAGGGCGGCGGCAAGCCCATCGTCTCGATCGGAGACGGGAAGCGCATCGTCTCAATCTCGGTGTCCGCGTGGTCCGGAGGGGGGCTGAGCCAACCCGAGTGGGCTGAGCTCCATGAGAAGCTCTCGCAGGAGGATGCCTCGCCAGAGAAAGGGTCGCCGCCACCGGCCACTGCTGCAGAGCAGCCGGCAAAGGACCGGACGCCCAATTCATCATCCTGGTCATCACTGCGGCAGGCCGCGACGCTGACAGCCACCGGAGGCTCGCCCATGAGCGACCAGGGCGACGAGGGTGGCGAAGGCGACGAAAGTGGCGAAGGTGATGAGGGTGGCGAAGGCGACGAAGGCGACGAGGACGACGAGGTCGACAAGGGCGACAAGTCAAGTCGAGACAAGGACGGCGAGAAAGGCGCGTCCAGCGCGCGGCTCGGCCGCGTGGCACGGCTGTTCTCGGCAGCTTCAGCCCTCAGGGGCTCTCAATCGGCGCGCCGGGCCTCGGAGAGCGTACGCAAACCGTACCAAACTGCGTGGGAGAAGGAGGAGGCGGTGCGGCAGGCGAAAAAGCCCAAGGGGCCTGTTGTGGTGGTTGGTGCGCCCTCGTGCATGGGCAGCTGGAATCGGAAGCAGAGAGAGGAGCGAGAGAAGAAGGAGGCGGAGGCCAAGGCTCTCGCGATCGCAACGTCCCCCAAGCCGCTGCCCAAGCCGCACCCGCTTCCGCCGTACGCGGGCGCCATCCCGCGCGCACCGCCGCCGCTGAGCGGCCGGCGCTCTCCGCCGCTGCTCCCGTCGGATCAGGCCAAGCTTCGGCCGGCGCGCCTCGCGCCTCTCGTGTGCTTCACGAACACGCGCATCGCCGCCGCCGCGCCGCGGGCTGCGCGCCTCGAGCCTCACCAGCAGCTGCCGCAGCGACTTCAGTTCTTCCTGCGCACGCGCATCACGAACCGCGTCGGGTACGACGTCAAAGGCTTCTCCTTCCCAGAGTACACGGACGACAAGTACCTGCTCACGGCGACGGTGCAGCCAGGGTACGAGTCGGCGGGCCCCACGTTCCTGCTTGATGAGAAGATCGTCCGCCATCACGTGATCGGGTGCACCACGTGGCCGTCGGCCGAGCCATATCTCAAGGGCGAGCTCCACCTCGAGATCGTCGTGCCCTCAACGGACAAGGTGAACCCGTCCGTCTTCCCGACGACCATGATCATCAACGCAGGCAACCAGACGCACCGGGGCGACAGCCATAATGAGAAGCCTGTGACGCTGCAGCACACGATGGGCTCGAATGCCGTCACGGGCAACGAGCTCCCGCGCATCAACGTTCCATGCACGCCCAAGCCGCAGCGTCCACCGCCCAAGGTCAGAGCTGTCTTCGACGAGCTCTCCCGTCCGGCGACTGCGAGCGGCGCAACTGCTAGCGGCGCCAGCGCGGTGGTCGCTTCGGACACGGACGCTCCGGCGGGTGCTCCGCCGGCCGCGTCGCCCTCGTCCACGTCGTCGGAGATGCGCGTGCTCGACATCGCGCGCCTGCCGCTCGCGCTGCGCGCCCTCGGTGCGGACCTCGACTCTTGGGCGGGCAAAGCCGCTCTCCAGGTGGCTCACGGCTGGGCAAAGCTGGGCGGCGACGCGACACTCGATCTGTTCGAGTTCAGCCAGGCGGCGCGTGAGCTCGAGATGACGAAGCCGCCGATCCTCAAGCGCGACTCGCCGCGACGGACTTCGGAGGGCGGTCGCTCGTGGCGGCATGGCTCGCCCTATCAGACGGGCGTGCGCGAGCGCACCAAGCTCGTCGAGACGATCGAAGGCAAGGTCGAGGGCACCGATGCGGGTGACAGGAAGCGGCTGAACGTGGCGCTCGTGAAACAACCCCTTCAACGGGCGCCTGCGCCCCGATCACCGGAGGAGAAAGAGAAGCAGCAGCTCCTCCAGCTGCAGCTGCAGCAGTCGAGGCAGCAGCAGCAGCATCCACTCGTGCCAAAGCTCGGAAATAAACTCAAGGGGGGCGCGGCCGAGGGCCGTGATGACGTGATGACGGGCGCGGCCGAGGGCCGTGATGACGTGATGACGGGCGCGGCCGAGGGCCGTGATGACGGGCGCCGGTTGGAGCAAGCTGGTCTCTTCGTGGTGGAACTCGAGGGCGCCGACGGCCTCAAAGCCGTCGACATGACCAACACGAGCGACCCGTACGTGGTCCTCAAGCTGCCTGGGCAGGAGGAGTGGCGATCGTCCGTGGTCCCTTGGAAACTCAATCCTCGATGGGATGAATCGGCCTCGTGGCCACTTGCCTCGCGGCGAGAGCTTGTGCCTCTGGTGCTCACGCTCCAAGTCTGGGATCGCAACCACTTTGCGCAGGACAAGCCTCTGGGCGAGCTCGAGGTCCCTCTCGGACAGTTTGCGGACGAGACGCGGATGGATTACCGTTACGACCGCGAGCCCCTCGCGGGTGAGGGGCATGGGGCCACCCTTACGTTCGCCCTCGTGTGGAAGCCCGACAAGGCGGCGGCCACCCCTGCACCTCCGATCGTGCCGAGCACCCCTGCACCACGCAACGTGCCAAGCACCATCTCGCCCGGCTCACACTGGGAGGGCCCTGTCACCACGAGGCCGCCCCCGAGCGCGATGCCTGACCCTTACACCCCGGAGATCGCGCCAAGGGTCTCGCACGTCGATGCCTGAGCCGTCGAGACCCATCTTCAGAAACCCGAACACTCGTGCCTCGACGAGTTGAATGTGTTCGGTACCTCGAAGATTTTCGGTCTTCGAGTCGAATCGGAACTACTCGTGCGGGGCGTAGCTTACTAGCTAGTAGCTAGTACCGTACGGTAGGTTTCCGTTCTCGGTTCGGCCGATATGGCACCCTGAGAGATTAAGCGCGGCGCCGGGCCGACGGCCGTGCTCTATTGTGTCCGACGGTCGTTGATTATACCGGATTTGCGGGCGGGCTACGCGTTATAGGCGTCGCGAGGTTGCCGGCGATGGGCGCGCGGCGGACCGGGGACACGCCTCACGCGGGAACGCACAACCGCAGCTGGCACCGCTCGCCGGTTCGGTTCAGGAGCTGTGCCATTGTGCCAATCGCCGCGTTTTCGAACTCCGGAACGTCGCGGACTCGGGTCAACAGGCCCGGCGCCTGCCCGTAATATGTGGGACTGACTCACGGTGCCGAGGTCGACAGTGACTGCCGACAGTGTCTCCCGACAGCCGATCTGTCGTCTCACTTATCACGCTGCCCCAATTTTCCAATTTCGGTGTTCGCTATAATTAATCCCTAATACGGTAAAGACGCACAGTACGGTACATGTAGTTCATGTAGTGAGAAGTGACGATCAGTGTGACTACCGGTTCCGGGTTCGCCTACTGTAGCCGAGCGTGGAGCCTGTTTTCGAGGGGCTTTGTATCGATCGATTGAGGTACGATTGAGGCACCAGTCGTTTCAGAAGAGGGGCGAGGGATACGTACTCCGAGTACGAATCACCGACCCTCACCCTACCGTGATGCGTGAACAGTGGTGCATGCACGTGACACGAGGCCATAAAAGCCGTTCCGGAAATTCCCTGTACCGCCCTGCAACCAGAAGCCTACCAGAAGCCTAGCTACAGTACTGGACGGCTAAAAACAGCCTGCCACGCACGCACACTCCCTAATACGGAAACCTAACATATACCGGTACGGGTAATGATCCTGTACTGTACTGTACGGTATACTGTTGTGTACTGAACGGTAGATCGACTTCTGGTTGGTCTTCGTGTCGGTACCGGTATACTCAACGCCGCGCGTCGACAATGTCGTCCTCGTTCCTCGTCATTCTTCTTCGTCTTCTCATTGCCCGCGCGCTTCACACGCGCGTGGAATCGCCGCCGCGCCGGCCATACATAGCTTACGAGCGTCCCTTGGCTTCGCCAGGTTCTGCCGATGACGGTCGTACCGCCGTCTGCCTTACCGGCCTCCCACGCAGCCTGTACGCCACTTGGCCGGACGAGGTGGAGATTCCAAAGGTTGTGATTCCAAACCAGAATCTTCATGCCTTCAAAGGCCTTCTGAAGCACTTCCAGTGGGCTGGCCCTCGGCGCCGACGCTTCCCCGACAACATCATGGCGGCATCCTTTCACTACAACGTCTTCGATCAACTGTCGAGGTACGGCGGCTACGATCTCTTTGTCGTGCAGCCTGGCGCCATTCGTGGTACTGATGGCGAGCTGCATATGCAAGCGCAGCCGAACCCTTGGAATGGTGGCTACGAGGCGCTTCGACCAGATACCGTCAATTCACAGGGTGTGCCAGATACCATGACAATCTTTGAGAAAGGGGAAGAGACTCCCCTGCCCTATAACAAGAGCGATCCGCGCTGGAAAAGATATTTCATCAGCGCGCGCATGCCTTCGAAGGAGCCTGCCTATACGCAGAACCTGCTCTTTCAGCTCTACGACCAGCACCTATGCAATCAGATTGCGCGCAATTACTCGGCGGCGACGAACACGACCTACCGATGGAAAATGCGGATGCGCACTGATCTGGCTTTTGTACACCCCATCCCGCCACTGGCCTCGCTCGACCTGGGGAACCGGCTACATCCAAAAGTGCGCCACACCAGCGCGCGCTACTTCCCCAAGTCCAACCAGGACTCGTTCGCGGTGGGTGAGGCATGGGTCATGGATGTGTTCTTCGATCGTTACCGAGATGTGTACACACACCCCTACACGGCGACGAAGAAAGGCTGGACACTTGAGGGATATCTCGCATCTTATATGCTCGAAAAGTTGAATGCCACCTTGCACGGCGATGACAATCTACGCGGTGTGATTGTGCGCATGAAAGGCTTTACGCGCGGACGCGACGCGCGTGCGCAAGGCGGGGATTTGAGACACAAGGGCATCGGCATGGGCATGCAGAACGAGACGCTGGAAGTATCAGCATATGAGGCCCAGCAGAAGGCGATGCTCGATGCGAGCTATAGATTGATTCAACAATTTTGATGGTGAGGAGCGTGTGGTGTAATCGGAGTCTGTTGCAATTTGCGATTTCCCGTCTTGCGATCTCGGGTCGCGGCTTGTCGCGGCTGAATCGCGACCGCCATCAACGCACCGGTTCACGCAGACCACGCTCATTCACGTCACAATGCCTCTTTTTCACAGAGGGTTTGTTTCCCAGGTCATAGTGAAAGGGCGGCGTCGCGTCGTACCACCAGACCTTTGAGGAGTAGCGGTCCGTGTCCGGCCTCTTCGTATTGTGACCACACGTCGCCACCTTGCCCGCCTCTTCGTATTGCACCGCCTCTGCCATTCCACCACTCGGCCAGCGGCTTGAGCGAGGCCTTGGAAGGGCCGTTGGCGTGCAGTGCGCACGGGCGCTCGGAGCAGTGCGCGTGGGCGCCCACCATGGCGCCCGTGCTCCATGTTACCCTTGGCTACCTCGCCAGCGATGCGTGCCACCTTTGCCGCTGTCGCCCTGGAGGTGTTTTGATAGCGTTTGAACGTAAGAGTCGAGCTGGCCCCTGCCATGAGCATCTCCGCATCAACCTTGGACAGCCCCTGGCCACCATTCATGCGAGCATGCCGAGCTTGCACATGACCGTTAGTAAGGAGGTGGCGCGCGAGGCCGGACATCCCCTCTCCCAGTTTGCCCGGGTTGATGATAAGCTTGCCCATGGCGTCACAGCAGATGGAGCAGACGTACCTGCCGTCGCCGAGAGTCTCGATGAAGCACTCACTCTCATCATTGCCGAGCATCATCTGGAAGCACGCTTCCTTGCCCTTCTTCTTGAACGCCTTGAGCACCTTTGCCAGGTCCTGGGCTGAGGCTGCTTGGGGGGCCTGTCCTTTGGGCTCATCTTCAGCCTGGTCTGCTTGATCAGGGGCCTCAGCAGGCATGATGGGTGCACAGTCATCTGGGACAATGATGCGCAATGATGAGATTGAGGTTGGCACCGATGGCTTGATGAGTGGGAAGAGACCCTTGATAGCACCCTCAACCGCGGACAGGATGGTCGCGTCGGGCTTGGGCTCCTTGAGGTCTAGCCAGAGACCTGGCTTCTTGGCCGGGTACTGCAGCTTCACATTCGAGAGCCCCGTGCTGCTTTGGAAGTGTGCGCCCAGCTCCTTGCGCAGGAGGGGCACGGTAGTCTCCTCCGGCAGCTTCCGCTCTTGACGATCTCGGCAGTCACACTTTCAGGCAGTCAATCATGGCTAGCTCTTCGACAGGCGCGCTGTTGATGCTTTGTGCATGCAGAGGCGTGCGTGGAGATAGCCCCGGGCTCAAAGAGCTCATGCAATTGCGAGTAGGTGGCGAGGTGACTGCTGAAGATGTGTATAATTTTGAAGTGCGGCCAAGCATGACCAGGGAGCAGGGACATGAGCTTTGAAGTGGCTGTCGCGGAGCTCAACCGCACCAAAGGAGAGGCCTTTGCAGCTGTGTGGTTGACGAAATTGAGAAACAGAGCCAACTCAATTCAGCAGCAGAGAGGTGGGTTGTACACGGGCCATCACGATTGCGTCCGCTCAGTCTTCTGCAACCTGAATGCTGGAAGTCCAGAGCATGCCCAAATGTGCTTCGGCTGCATGCTTCTGCTCTCAAATAGATCGTTCAATCGGCGTGTGAGGGCGCGCACAGAGTCTGGCCCAGAACCAGCCCAGACAGCCAACTATTCGACGCTCACGGACGATCAGAAGAATAAGCGGCTGAAAGAGCGGCATGATGATGCCGCGGTGGACGCGAAGCGAGAACAACGGCATGATAGAAGCGCAGATCGCATGCTTGCAGCTGCACACGCCCGCTTTGAGGTCGCACAGCTAGAGGCCCTCAGCATGTTAAGGAGCTTCATGACATCTGAAGCTCAGAGGGAACTCGAAAAATCGAGTTTGGAAGGCCAGCTTGAGGCTGCAGTATCAGCCCAACAGGAGGCAGAGCAAGCCTTAGAGCAGGCCACCACAAGCATGGGAGAGTCACTTATTGAGATCACTCTGAAAGCTGCGCATGCTCAGGCTCAGCTAACTGCGCATCAGCTAGAGACAGCCTCAGCCCAGCTCGCGCATCAGAGAGAGATGGCCTCCGCCCAGGTCACGCATCAGAGAGAGATGGCCTATGCCGAGATCGCTCATCAGAGAAAGATCGAGAGAGAGACGGCCTCAGTCGAGAAGGCGCATCTGCAAGAGATGGCCTCAACCCAGATCATGCATCAGAGAGAGATGGCCTCAGTCAAGAGGGCACATCAGAGAGAGACGGCCTCAGCCCAGATCGCGCATCAGAGAGAGACGGCCAAGCACGTACCAAGCTACCAAGCACGAGCGAGATATGGGGATGCTTAAGAAGGCGCACGAGATGGAGCTTGCATCCAGAGAAGCAGCCTTGGCTGATAGCTTTGGGAAGCTGCCGCTCGTCATTCAGAATCTGATTGTGGCCAACAAGACGGGTGCCTTGGAGAAGAATGCAACCACTGTTGCTCACTTGCTCTCCTAGAGGGGTCTGCGCCATGCGACCGTACTGGAACATGTACTCTGAGAATCGTGATGAGAATCGTGAGCCGTCTGGCCTGAACTGGCCGCCCCAGCACTCGCGGAACTGGACGAAGCGCAGGATGCAGCCGTGGCAGGAGGTGATGAGGTCCAGGCACGTTTCTCTCGTCAAGAAGTTGATTTTCAGGTCGAAGCGATCGCTGACATAGTACCGCCAGTGCAAAAGGAAGGCGAGGACCAAGGCGGCGTCCTTCACAGCATCAACTGGATTAGGATCACCATTCCGATCCTTGAGCCAGCTCTCAAGGTACCGCTGGAAGACGACAATCACTGCGTACGTGCCCTTGAGTTGCGTCTCCTGGGACGGGCCGTCGATGCGAGCCTTTAGGGCAGCTGCAACCGCTGGGCTGAACATCTTGAGCACGCCGGGCCAGTGCTGTTTGTTGTGTGGGTCGAGGTCCTTGCCGTTGAGCAATACATCCCCTGTCACATTGCGCAGGTTGGTCAGGTGGGCTGCCGCCGTGGTCAGCCCCGCCCCAATCTGCCACACTTTTCTCGGGGAGAGCATCTGCACGCGCCTTCTGGGTAGTGCGCAGATGCGGCCCGAACAGGTTGTTCGCGACAAACTTGTGAGCCCAGGGCGAGCCCGAGTTGAGCAGCAGGCCGTAGAAAGCCTTCTCAGTGTCGTTGAGCTTGCGACCACGAGTAGATCCGTTCTTCAGGCAGGTTGAGATTCAACTCGCCTGTATGTTGCCAATCGACCAAAACGTTGAGCCGTCTGCGCGCGTGAAAAGCACTGCCAGGTCGTCGTCATCTGTGATATAGTCCAGGTCCGGATCGACAGCGTCACCTGCTCGCAAGTGCCCCTTGAGCAACCGCTTCACATGGAAGCGATACTTACGATCCTTGGACTCCTCCTGCAGCGTCTGGTTGAAGGCCGCGAGCAGCGCACTGAGCCACTGACCTCCTCTAGCACCGCCGCCCTGTCTGGGCTGAGCTCTTGTTCATCTTCTGGGAGGGCAGTGCGCATCAGCTGGCCGAGCACCGCGTCCGCATCTTGAGCATCCTGAGCGGCGATGACGGTCTGGTCCACCGCCTCGCCATCCGGGCGGGCTTCCGTGGGGTCATCCTCCTTGTCACCCTCCTCAGCCATTGCAACACTGTATGTTCGATCCTTGAGTGGGAAGTGCTTCCACGGCTGCTTGAAAAAGCCATTCTGTACCGAGAGGTTGGTGTCGATGCCAATGTACGCAAGCAGCTGGATGGCGTCTTGGACACCGCAGTCGATCGCCGCAGTCAGGGCAGCATCAGTCGGGTGCCACGACGGGCTGAAGGTCGGGATCTGAACACGATCAATGCTGTGTGGGATGCCTCGGAGAGACTGGGGCAGGCGCAACCCCGGGTTGTCGGCCTCGAGGTGCTGGTTGTAGAGGTAGTGCTGCATGTGGATAAACCAGCCCTTGACCAACACGAGAGGCGGTTGCAGTGGCGAGGGGCAATGTTGACCGTGCGAGGGCAGTCGGGGCTCGTAGCGGGGTCTACCTGGCTTCTCTTGATGCGGACGAGCGCCCCATCAAAGGGGTGCACATCGACGACCCGAAAGCCATGTTCCTCTTTCGCTGGTACCAGGAGATAGACAAATCGGGCAAAGTGCTAGAGGGCTACCAAAACAAGGAGTGCACGGCCTACTTTCTCCCTCACGACAATGGGGGGTATCCATTCGAGTGGGTGAGCAACCTGCAGGTCATCTGCCCTGTCCACCTCTCTCCTCACCCAGACAAGAACCGCACCTTCAAACTCCCAGCAGCAGACAGGAAGACTGTCACAGAAGCAATGAAAGACAAAAAGTGAGACAAAGAAAAGCTATGAACCCAGTAGAGATAACCCCTAATACCCCTGACAAATCGTAAGCATCGGGCTCGACAGCTCAATAGCTCGACAGCTCGACACACGCTTGACACCTCGACACCTCGACAGGCTCGACAGCTCGACAAAGCTCGACAGCTTCTCGACAGCTCGACGCGCCGGCACATGTAGTCAGCCTCGACGGGGCTCGACAGGAACTCGACAGGCTCGACAAGGCTCGACAGGCAAGGCCTCGACAACGGCCTCGACAACGGCTCGACGGAGCCTCGACAGCTCGACAGCTCGACAGCCAGGGCTCAAGGAAGGAGAAGGAGAGAAGAGGGAGTCTGTAGAAGAAATGGCACTAATATAGCTCCGTAGAATATAGTGTGCTGCTTTATATCTCAAGCATTCTATAACGTTACAGGTACGACGCTCCGCGGGCTCTTTCCTCGCGGGCGTCCCGTCGGCGGCGGCCGGGCCTGCGAGGGCGGCGGCGGCGAGGGCGGCGGCGGCGAGGGCGGCGGCGGCGAGGGC
>ENA-UOXG01000774-UOXG01000774.1-mixed-culture-metagenome-genome-assembly--contig:-NODE-774-length-21743-cov-49.730819_pt1 | contig 21743 bp, 12 predicted proteins | sample MGYA00238159_ERZ761634 | MGnify/ENA primary metagenome ERZ761634 (study PRJEB28908, sample SAMN08776845) | mixed culture metagenome | isolation source: Freshwater growth medium | place: USA... | reverse complement strand
ACTGCGATTGTCGCCTTGGTGGCATCGTCGCCATTCGCCAGCTTCGCCAAGGCGAGGGCTGCGTTCGCCTTGCCTTGGGCGTCGCCGTCGCGCACGAGCGCCGTGAGCGGCTCGATGGCGCCCGCTGCTGCGATGGCCGCCTTGATCACATCGTCGCCGAATGCCAGATTCGCCAAGGCTGCGGCTGCAAAGGCCTTGCCTTGAGCGTCGCCGTCGCGCACGAGCGCCGCGAGCGGCCCGATGGCGCCCGCCGCTGCGATTGCCGCCGAATTGGCATCGTTGCCATACGACAGGTTCGCCAAGGCGCCGGCTGCATAGGCTTTGACTTGAGCGTCGCCGTCGCGCACGAGCACCGCAAGCTGCTCGATGGCGCGCGCGTCCGCCGCGGCGATGTCCGTCGTATTCGCATGGTCGCCATGTTCCGCCATGTTCCTCTGACTGCGGGGCGAATTTCGCATGAAACGCGACTGTGAAAAAAACCGAGAAGAGTGGCGTGGATAGAATGAGAGATCATAATTCAGGCATCCTAAACATCCTGGGGAATCAAAACACTTCCAAATCTCGCCCAACCTGGAAGAGGATTCACTGCGGTGGGCGCCGACAGACCGCACCATCCTGCTGGCCGAGGACGGCCTGGGAAGCATATCGATACTCGTGCAGCTGAGCAATCGTCTGGCGCTGCATTGTGCAACGCGTTTGCACTCGCCAGCTGCAGCTCGCGACATGTGGGTCGGCATCCTACTGCTCGCGAGCCCCATGGGCGCCGCGGCGTTGCGGGCTGTTGCACTGAAAACTGTCATGTCTTCGCGCGCCACCAAACCGCACTTGAGTCTGCTGGATGAGCCTGCGTTTCCGAAGCCACCGGCAGAGGAGGTGGTCAGGGCCGTTGAGGCGCTCGTGGCTCGCCGCCCGAATGCGCGCCTCACGGTTGCGGACCTCGCGGCCGAGGGCGGCGTAGACCTTTCGACTGCACGGACTGGCCTCGCCGAGCTTGCCAGCGCGCTTGCGGGCGCAAGTGGAGTCTCGGTGGCCGCTTCAGATCGCGGGGAGCTTCTCTATTCGTTTCCGAAAGCTTTGCGGAGCGAACTCAGCTCGAGGTCCTCGGCGGCCAAAGCTCGAGAGGCGTGGCGGACCGTGCAGCCGGCATTGAGCGTGGTAGGGCGCGTCGCCTTCGGGCTCGCGCTCTTTGCCTCGATCGCCGTCGTCTTCGCAGCCATCACGGTGCTCACGTCCTCCTCCCAGAGTGAGGGAAAGGGTGAGCGAAGGGGCAATACGCGTGGCGGTTACGGCGTGCTCGGCGGCGGCAACATGGGCTTCGGGGACGGCTTTGGCCCCTCGCCACTCGACCTCTTCCTCCCGCGCCGGAACTACCGCTACTATGGCTGGTTTGCGCCGCCGCCACGCATGTCGCTGCCCGAGGCGATCTTCAGCTTTGTGTTTGGGGACGGTGACCCAAACCAAGCGCTGCGCGCCGCGCGGCTGCGCGGGCTGGCCGACGTGATCAAGCGCAACGGCGGCGCCGCCTTGGCCGAGCAGCTCGCACCGTATTCCGACCCGCCGCCGCCCAACCGTGTGGACGAAACTCTTGTAGATGAGAGCTGGGTGCTGCCGGCAGTGGTCGAGCTCGGCGGTCGGCAGGAGGTGAGTGAGGACGGAACCATCGTGTACGTCTTTGACGACCTGACCGTCAGCTCGATCGCGTCGGACGCGAATCTCGTCCTCGCGGACCCAGCGCTCGCCGACCTCGAAAGCCTTGACGAAACGGAGCTCGCTGAGCTCGCCCGAGAGCGACGTGTCGAGCTACCCGACGGCACGGCGACTGACGGCAAGGCGCTCCGGCGGGCGCTGCGCACGTGGGCCGCGCAAACGCTGGCCCAGGACGGCGGCGGCGGCAGCGGCGGCGGCGCGCTCTTCCCACAGGGGTTCCTCGAGGAGAAGCTGGCGCCCTTTTCGAGCGCTGAGCCAGGCCAGCTGGTGGCCGCGGGGCTTCTCGGCCTCGTCAATCTCGGCGGCGTCGCCTTCCTCGGCACGCTGCTCGCGGACTTGCCTGCCGGCGCCATCTTCCCAGAGGGTCTTGAGTGGCTCGGACTCGTGCAGGCGCTCTTCCCCGCGCTCGCTCTCTATGCAGGCTCCTTCATCGCCCTCCCCGCGCTCCGCTACGTCCGTCTGCAGCGGCGCAACAAGGACATCGAGCAGCGCAATCGGAACCGAGCCGCGTGGCAGACGAAGCTCGAGCGGGAGGGCGTGGCGCCCAAGCGACTCGAGGCGGCCAAGCGCTTCGGGCGCACGCTGCGCATCGTGCGCGAGGACAACGTCGCCTTCGACTCGGCCAAGTCGCTGACCGAGCAGCAGGGCGCGATGCAGGCACCCGCACTCGATGACTTTGACCGGCGGCTGCGCGAGTCGGGTGGGGGAACGAAGTGAGCGAGGAGGAGCTGGGAGTCATGCGGTCCGGTGTTGAGTCCGAGTTAGAAGGCGTCCCTTGATGAGGGATGTAATTGCGTTTGCGAAATTTTCTTCTCGTGATTGGAGTATTGTTCGCACCAAAGGGCGGAAGGCAGGGGAGGAGTCCTAAAGCCCAACATGGCTCAACCTGCGCAGCAGCCGACGTTCGAGGGCACCCTCCTAAAGGCGGGCGACCACACGTCGCTACTGCGTGAACGCTTTTTCTCGCTGAGCAACTCGTGCTTGAGCTATTGGGAGAACGAAGCGGATGCGAGGGCGGGAGCTTCGCCTCGCGGCAGCGGCAGGGTGATCGACACCGAAGAATGGTGGCCGCAGCGCAAGAGCATATTCTCGCAGCTGGACTTAACGGCACGCGCCTCGAACGAGTCGGAGGACTACGACGGCTGCCGCTTCCTCGTTCGCTTACTTCCGACCGAGGGCGGCCGCCTGTGTTGCTACAAACTGGTGGCCACCTCGCCGGCCGAGCGCATGAAGTGGATGGCGGCGCTCGTGGACGGCAAGCACCGACCATCATCGGGCACCCCGTTTCCTACGGGAGATTCGCCAGAGGCCAGTGGCGACAGCGGCGGCGATAGTCATCGTGGCAGTGGCGCCGCGAGTGCAGGCGCAGCTGCTCCCGCGATGGATATGCATGCGGAGGTGCTCGCGGAGGTGCTCGCGGCGCTGCCTGGCGTGTGGGCGACATGGAACGTGTACGGCAGCGAAAAGCAAGTGCTTCAAGCCCGCCAGCAGGCGGATGAGGAGTACATGCTCCTTCACCGGCGCGCGCCAGACTGCTGGCAGCTCCTGCAGGACCGCGGCAACTTTTACCTACGCATCGGAGAGCTACGGCGCGCCGACAGCGACTTCACCGCGGCGCTCGCGCTGTACCCGACGCGCCCCGAGCTTTGGAACGACCGCTCCGCTTGCCGTTCACAAATGTGTCGCCACGCTGACGCGCTCGCGGACACGCAGGAGGCACTGCGGCTGCGTCCCACTTTTGCCCAAGCGCTGGTGCGCAGTGCAGTGCACCCGCACACCCACCTGGCGGTCTGCAGGCCGCGATCCTGCCGGGCCCGCGCCGGCGACCACGCGCCCCAGCCTGCTGCACCTATCCTTCCCCACACTCTCAGCGGCGCGTGCCGCCCTTCCTCCTCTGTGTCCGCTCCCGCCCCTTACGTGCTGCCTCTGCGCCCCTGCACCTCATCGCCCGCAGTCCAACCGCGGCAACGCCTTCCGTGCGCTCGGGAACGTTGGCGCGGCGAAGGCGGCGTACGACGCGGCGTTGCTCATCGACCCCCTCGACTCGCGTACGTGGAACAACCGGGGTGCGCTGCAGGAGGATGTGGGAAATCTCGTCGCGGCCGAGCTCGACCTACGGAGATCACTCGAGATCGACCCAAGTTGCGCGCGAGCCGAGAGTAACCGGCAGCGCATCGCGCGCGTGCTGCAGCATGCGGACCTTGAGCTGCAACCCTTGCGACCCTGCTCTCCCACCGACGTCGCCGCGGCCGTTGGGGAGGATCCGTGGTCCATAGAGACGTTTACCTTGGCCGATGGCCCCCTGGGGCTCGTGATCGGCCAGGCGCCGAGCGGGGAGGTGGAGATCCGCTCAGTGCAGCCGAGAGGGCAGGCCGAAGGGCTCGGCATCCGCCCGGGTGGCGTCGTGGTCGGGCTCAACGACGCGTCGATCGGACCCGTGGAGTCGAGTGTGCTCACGCAGATGGTGAGGACGGCGCCGTCGCCGCGGGTGCTGCGCATCCGTTACTATTCGAGCTTCAGTGGCGCCGCCGTCGACGAGGACGGCGTGGATCAACTTTCGAGGTCAGCCACGGCGAAGGCACGTGCCGAAGGGGCGGGATTCGTGCCCCCGCCCGGCGACTATGCTGATGGTGGCGTCTCCACCCACCGGTGAATAGTTGTCAATGCTGCCCCGCTCCCCGCACCGCAGCGCGCCCGCTTGCCGCTTCAACCGAAGGTACGCCGCCACAGTACAAGATGAAGTCTTAGAAATCGGGTCTATAGAAATCTAAAGAAACTTTTTCATCAGGCACACTGCGCGGTGCACACCCGGCTCACCGGAGTCACGACTCAGAAAGTCGCTAGTCGGTAGTTTCGCCCCCTCCCGGCCTAATGGCCGGGCACGACCTGCCGATCCCAGACGACTACGTAGCCGATCCCAGACGACTACGTCGTGTCGGTAACGTCTGGTGCTCACATCAGCTTACTCGACAGCATCTCGACCGGACAGCTCGCGGGACCGCGCCCCCTGTCGGTGTCGCCTGTGAACCTGTGATCACCCTGCCGCGGTCCGCGCAGGCGATCGCGAGCGGAGTACCGGGTAGTACGTGTACGGCGAGTATAGTCTATAGAAGCGGTGAGTAGAGCATACTAATAGTACAGGGAACTAAGAAGCGAAGGAACGCCTATAATATATTTAGGTCGACGCGCGGTCGAGCTCAAGATCGGCACCGCACCCGCCACCGGCACCGCCCACCCGTGTGCGGTGCCCGGCGCAGGCAGGAGATTTTGGAAAATCACACCGGACACGTGGCGCAGGAGATTTTGTTTTTGACCGACCTACACCTAGGAGGCGGGGGAGGGTTTCACTATACTCAGGATCGCTCACAGGTAGTACCCTATGGTGTTTCACAACACAGTGGCCCACGGCCGCACACGTAAAGAGAACTGTGTACTGTACTCGCTGACCCGACCCGTCTCTCCACCACGTGGGCGCCACATCTCTCCGCCCGACCACACGCCCCCACACCTCTCGTCTCAAGAAGTCGCTTGTGCTTTGTGCAAGTCACGTCGGGTCCGGTTGTTGATCGAATCGTCCTGGTTCTCGACGAAGAGGCGCCCAAAGACAGGGTCCGCTGCCTCGGCGACTCACTCTACTTCTGAGAGTAGTTGAGCTTCCCGATTGAGTTCGTGTTCCGAGTGTTCCGGGTCTCGATTTGAGCCTGCAGTCATCACCAGTCGATTGGCTGCTCCGCGGCCAGCCGACGCTGCTGCTCCATCCACAGGCTGAACTGGCTCGCCCACACGCGGTCTGCCTGGGGCTGCGTCATTGAGTCGACGTCGGGTACAGGCGTCTTTGTGAGTGCCGAGAGAAGTCGAATGTTGCGCTTCTGCTTCAGGTTCGCGCGAACGTGGCCCGGGCAAGCCACCTCGACTGACGCGCCGTCCCAAGCTGAGCAGTGCCCAGGCCCAGCGATCGCATCAAGTGCCCTCAAATGGCGGTACCACGTGGTCATAGTAGCCGCCGGCGTCATCGTAGCCGACGAAGAGGAGCGTCTTATTCCACTTGGGCGACGCACGGAGCGCCTCGTACACGTCCTTTAGGAGCCGTTCGCCCTTTGCCACGTCATTGCAGGGATGGTCGCAAGCCTGGATAGGAGGATGCAGCCACGAAAAGGACGGGAGGGTGCCATTGGCCGCGCGCTCGTAGAAGATCGTCTGCGACATGAAGCGGTCCTGGTGGCGCGCGACGCCCTCCATGGCCACGTCGGGCGTGTTGATGGCAGAGGGCGAGTCGGTCGTAATCGGATCTTCGCCATGGCAGGCCGGATGGCCATCCAGGCCGCACGTGCTGTTCATGTACATGGCGAACGAGACGTTGTGCATACGCAGGTTGTCGTAAATCGTCATCTGCGGGAAGGTCTTCGTGGGCCCGCCGCAGTCATCGTACAATTTGTTGTCCTTCATGCCACACGACGTGCCGCTCTGCGTGAACAGGTGGTTCGGGTTCGATGGCCCCGGCACTGCGGTGAAGAGCTTGTTGAACACGCCAAAAGCCTTGGCTAACGCCCACTTGATGGGCAACTGCTCGGGCGCGTACATGCGCGCAGCCGTCGCCGCGTCGCCCGCTTCGAGGCCGTGCACGTAGGAATACTTGTCGTCCTGCGCGGCCGGCCCGCCGTATGGATATCGGCCCGAGTGGATCATATCGGCCGCGCGGAACTTGCCAGTATATTTGTCGTACGAGGGCCCACTTTTGCACACGTAGTCGGCAGTGCCACACGAGATGTTGACGCTTCCCAGAGCGGGGTTGTCCGGGTCGTGCGGCACCTTGCGGCCCTCGGGCGGGATGCCGTCAAAGCCCGGCAATCCCATGCAGCCGAAGATCTGGTCGGCGGCGTGGTTCTCCATGTACAACACAACAAAGTGATCGATCTTGCTCTGCCGCGGCGGCGGCTCACGCTTGGGTCTGATCTCACCAAAGCGTGCGCGAACCTGCTGCGGTGAGAGCGACATGATCTCCGACTTGAGGCTGTTCATCTGTTGCTCCCACGCCTCTTCCTCGGCACCTTCCCCGTCATCCCCATCGTCTCTGTCCCCATCAACGTCGGCTCCGGTGGCCGAAAGTGCCAGTAGGGCGAGGAGCGTCACCTTGGTCAATCGCATCCTAAAAGAAAATCTTTAGCAGCCGGAGTGGCCGCGACGGGAAGCGCGTCTCCTCCGTTCGCGTGCCGGAGCACCCTCCTTTTCATGCCCGAAGAGGCTTCGAATGGACAGCGCCTCTGGTGGCGCTGCGACGAAGCAAATCGCCCCGCCGGCGCGCGCCCCAGCCGGCCGCGGGCCCACCGACGCGCGCCATAGCCGGCGCGCGCGCGCGCAGTCACCATGGCCACCGTGCGGCCACCGTAACTCCTCAATCACAGAGACTGATGTTGACAGAGATGGAAGATCAGCCTAGGGCTGCTCGGCGCGCCGAGGACGAGGCGCGCGTGGTTTTCCTTTAGGTACTGCTGCCACGCCGCGCTGCCACGCATGCTCCTCGCACCTTTTCCTATCCTATGGGCCTCCTCACCGTGACCGCTCGTGCCCGACGTGCCCGCGCTGCCTGTCACAGGCCAGATCTCGAGTCGCGCATTACGGCTGGAAGCATCGCCAGCTTTGCGTGCACGCCCAGCGTGTTACACGCACGGTCGTGGCGATTCGCCGAGGCAGCTCGGACGTGCTGCGGAGTGAGAGCGAGCGGAGCGTCGCCTCAGTGGGCTACTGCCCTTACCTGCCGCTTGCTGCCATCGCCTCGCCATCGTCGCCGTCGATGCACACTCTGACGGTGTACCATAGTGCATTGTGATCCCCAGAGTGTGCTCTACACGTGGGTATGTCGCATACTGTCAGGGAGTGAGTTTTTACAAAATCCGATTCTTGGTGCGGACCGGTCTCTAGCGCGGCAGGTAAGGGCAGTAGCCCACTGAGGCGACGCTCCGCTCGCTCTCACTCCGCAGCACGTCCGAGCTGCCTCGGCGAATCGCCACGACCGTGCGTGTAACACGCTGGGCGTGCACGCAAAGCTGGCGATGCTTCCAGCCGTAATGCGCGACTCGAGATCTGGCCTGTGACAGGCAGCGCGGGCACGTCGGGCACGAGCGGTCACGGTGAGGAGGCCCATAGGATAGGAAAAGGTGCGAGGAGCATGCGTGGCAGCGCGGCGTGGCAGCAGTACCTAAAGGAAAACCACGCGCGCCTCGTCCTCGGCGCGCCGCGCAGCCCTGGGCTGATCTTCCTTCTCTGTGAACAACAGCCTCTGGAGTTGAGGTGTTTCTGGTGCTGCACTGTCGCCATGGTGACTGCGCGCACGCGCGCGCCGGCTATGGCGCGCGTCGGTGGGCCCGCGGCCGGCTGGGGCGCGCGCCGGCGGGGCGATTTGCTGCGTCGCAGCGCCGCAAGGGGCTCGAAGGCTTCGAATGGACAGGCGATCAACGAAACGCCATTGAAAAGGAGAGTGCTCCGACACGCGAACGCCAGGGACGTGGAGAACGTATCTACTGCGCTTCGGGCGAAGTCAAGTCAAGTCATGTCAAGTCTTGTACGGGTACGGGTACCGGGTAGTCCACCCCTGCTGGCTTCCGGAGCACATTCGATAGGCTTCCGTATGGTTGTCTGATGTGATGTTTCTTGGTTTTTAGCTTGACTTGACTGGGACGGCAAAAAGACCCTGCTGGCGGGGGAGCCGGCAGCCGGGACACAATCACACATACAGTACCAGTACGGGACATTCGTACTGTCGGGACCTGCATCCCCGAGTAAATTCAGGAGTCGAAAGTCATGGAAAGTCGCTGTGCCAAAGACACTTTCGTCGATTCATCAACGGTAGGGTGTGAAACGGAGCGTGCAGCACGAAGCCGCACGAGTTGCCGGACGTAAAAATGACGAACGGCGTCCAGAAAAGTTCGGCTCTTTTGCTCGTGCTCGGTGGACGGCCGCCCGCGGCGACGATCGTGCCAGGCACGCATCAGTTGGTGGGCGCGCAGGCGCGCGAGGCGGCCATTCTCGCGATCGAGAGGGTCCTGAATGACGACTCTCATCACCTGAATGACGACTCGTGCTCATGGAAAAGCGATCGCTGCTCTTGTTGCTGCTGCTGCTCGCCATTGGCAAGGCCGCTCCCGAACCCCGAGATGAGCTTCGCAGACTGGAGGACAAAGCGGCCGCCCACGCTCACGAGGTGGCTAAAGCGGCCGCCCACGCTCACGAGGAAAAAGTGCCCAACCATGCTCACGCGGAAGACAAGGCAGCCGCCCACGCTCACGAGGTGGCGAAGGCGGCCGCTCACGCTCTCCGCGAGGTGGAGAAAGCAGCCACCCACGCTCACGAGGGGAAAGCTGATGGCCAAGAACTGCGCAGGCTGCAGGACACGCCACACGACGGCCACACTCACGAGGGGAAGGCAGCCGTCCTTGCTCACGAGGTCAAAGGGGACGGCCACGCCCACGATGAAAACGCGGGCGATCGTGCTCACGAGCTAGACAAAGCGGCTGCCCACGCCCATGTCGAGGCCCACGACCGACTCGCAGCGAAAGCGGACGCCCACGCTCACGAGTTGGACAAAGCCCACCACTCCGCTCAAGAGGCCCACATTCATGAGGAGAACGCGAACACCCACGCTCACGAGGTGAAACAGGGCCGCGAGTAGCAAGTACTGTGGTGAGTAACCTAAGCGACGAGCCGAGAACGGGGCAGGGCCGGATGGGGATGCCGATGGGGGGCGCGTCACGTCCGTGGGTCTTCCCGTTCCCGTGCGCGCGCGTGCCGTCAGGTGGCCGGGTGCCTGCCCGGGTGCCCGCGCGGCCTATGCCGCGTGCCGCTGCCGGCGGGGGGATTGCGATGTGCCGGCCGCGGTCAGCGTCGGAGTGGTTGAACAGAGAAAACCAGAACCCGCGCGAACGCGACTACACAATCAGATCGTGGTAAGCTAACCCCGGCTTCGGCCGCACTGGGCGCGTCGCCTCCGTGACCTGAGGCCACGCATAACGCTGGGCGCTCTCCGTGGCACATGCATTTCGCGGCGAGCTCGTGGTTCCAAAGACGCGCCGCGCGGTGCCCACCTCCGACGGGAGGAATCTTGCCATTTGTTCAATTCCTTTGTTCTCCACTGGCACGTGCAAGGGTGCTTCCTCGACGTCGTGTTCGGTGATACGCGGAGTGTCCGGGTACTTGGCAGAAGGTGGCCGTGTCAAGTAAGCCGAGGGCTCAAACCGTGGGTAGTGCATTGCAGTGGTGGTGTGCTTGCTATCGAGCAGCGCCGCGTTTGCACCTTCCTGGCCGACGAGGATGCCACGCGTGCTGTGCAACGACGGGTCCCAGGCGGGCTTTGGCCCACGAGGCGAGTTGTATGCCGAGGGCGGCATGGGGCGGAAAAATTCGGCCGTTTCAGACAGAGCTGCCGTCACGCGATCCTTGCGTCGCATGAAGAGCTCGTGCTCGGGATCTGATGAGGTGTTAGATGCACCGGGCTTGCGAATCTCTCGCGGTACAAAGTTGGGGTTGGCCATGTGGTTGGTATAATTCTCACGGATTGAAGTCGCTGTTTCTAGTCGCCGATCATTGAAGTCACCGAGCATGATGGTCGCAGGCGGAGCAGGTGCGTAGATGCGCTTTTCGCCACCTGTAGGTCGGCTGTACGCCCGCGCGCTGCTCGGTCGCCAATCGCTCTTCTCTCCCATTCCGGCGAGCAAAGCTGACATGCCGCTCGGCGGCTTCACCGATGGCTTGCCCGCAGGTGGAACATCAAGGGGGGAGGGTGCCGCAGCACGCAGCCGAACCGGGATGACGACCGGCGTGTACGGCCGGGCAGTCCACGATCGCTGCACCCGCGTGTGCAACCCGCCGCTCTGTCCAAGGGGTGCCTTCGGCGGTACAGTGCCGGGGCAACTGTGGCGCATCTGTGGCGGCTTTGTCATGTGGGTGACCGCACAGTCCTGGGTACCCGGTACACCACACCGCGAGACTCAAAGCGGAACCGGAGACGCGCGGAAAACGACCAAAAGCGCGCGGAAAACTTGGAACTCGAAGCCAAGAGTTAGGCAACGCGCAGCGATCTTATTATGACAACCAAAACTTCACGCAAAAGGAAAGGAAAGTCTCGGACCAGCAAGAAGGAAATGTTCTCTTCCCCCGTGTTCATCATCCGGCTCCTGGCTGCGCCGCGAGCGCTTTAAGCGTTGCCGCCTTCGCGCCTAGGAAGGGCCTCCGCATGTTGAACGCTATGACACGCAGGCCAGCAATCTCGGACGACTCGGAGCCCAGTTGGGAATCACCAGTTGGGGACTTCGCTGGCACCCCAGAATTCCGTGGGTTTCACCAATCATCGAGGCTCTTCTCCGAGAAGCGGCCGCTAATGCGGCTGTGGCCCGATCGCGGAGGATGGTGTCTGTTTTGCATGATGAGCGTGCTGCCTCGAGGCGATGGAGATTCCCTAGGAGGTGAAGAAGCTGCCACTCAACCGGTACTTGCGCGAGGGCGAGACCAAACCGCCGAGTACCTGACGTGAGGATGATGCCGGACGGAATGGTTCCTGGTTTGCAGCTCCCTCGCGAGCTGCTTGATCCCGACGGAGGTGCCACAGGCCGCGACTCTCAGGCGACCGTTCGGATGCTGACTGGACACCTCAAATACTTGATGGCCTTCACCTGTTTGACGTGTGCGCGCGAGTTCCCCGAACGCTACTATACACATCGCCCACCAGCTATGCTGCAGCATAGCATCGCCCACCAGCAGCAGAGCGGCACGCGCGCGATGCTATGCGCCGGCTGCTCGCTCGCGGCGGCGCGCAAACGTGAGCCGTTGGCCGACTAGGTGGCAGATGATGAGAGCCTAGTGGCTGATGCGTCCGACCGGCTTGCATCCGTTGCAGCTGCCGAGGCCATCATTGCCAAGCTCGCGCCGCCCGTGGCTGACCAGCTGCGGCGACTCAATGTGGCGTCGACGACCGATGCCGCGAAGAGGCTTGCAGCGGCTACCCAACTAGCATGCCAGCCCGATCAAGTTGGCGCGTTTGCGCGTCGGAAGGCGCGGCTTCGGCCCTCGACGAGGCCCTCCACCGCCGCCGCCGCCCTCGACGACGCGCTCAAGAGCCTTGAGTGCCAGTTGCTCGCAAGCCCTGCGCTGGCGGCAGGGGCCGACGAGGACGTCGTGAGCAATGCGACGAGCGCCATGCCGAGCGCATTTGCCGTCGCCACGGGCAGCAGGCAGCCCTCGAGGCCTCGCAGGCGCTGATGGCGCTTGCGTCCAATGTTGCGGTGCCACGAGACCTCCGTGAGAGGCGGCGTGCGCGTTTCAAGCGCACAGTCCCGGGCGCTTGTCGTGTGGGGCGGCGCATTGAAGGCGAGTTTCGTCGTGTTGCCGTACACGGTACAGTCGAACGGTTATGCGAACTCTAGTTTCGTCTTGTGATCCGGTCGCACGAAGAGTGAGACGCAAGATTTGTCGGTATGCATAGCCGGCAACGCGGGAGCCAACACTGTATTCACTCTCATCACGCCCCGGTCCGCACTGCGCAGCCGTGGTCGTGCCGCGCGCAGCGCGGACTCGATCGTTCCGTCCTTTGGCGGTCGTGCGACGGAGCTGCGATGGAAATGTGTGGTGAGCGCGGGGGGCGGGGGGGGGGCGCGAGTCAGCGACATAACTGACTGACTGACCGAACAGCGGACTCTCATCGGGCGCAGCTGTGTGCATGCAAACGATTGCGCAACACGGATAAACTCGTTGGCACGTCATGTAATTTACGAAACCCTTGTCGGTTTTAATTGGCCGCGCACAATTCAGGTCGCCAAAGGGTTTTGCGCTGCAGGAAAGCTGCAGGAAGCGCTGGCTGGCTGGCACGAGAGCTTTTAAGGGCTTGCTTTGTGCGTTTTGATCTGGAGTGTGGTACCCCCTGTAATACCCCCTGTGGGTGCCCCGCCATTTTCCTTCTCCGTGACTGTGTTCGCACGCGGACCAAGGTCCGGTCGATATGAAGCCGATCAAGAGGGCATTGAACAAGCAACTTAACTCCACGCCTGCCGACTCGGCCGTCACCACCGCCTCCGCGGTCTGCTATCGGCCGAGGTCACCACCGCCGCCGAATCGTCCGTCGCAATTACTGAGGACGAGATGTTCGACAAGGAGTCGGCCTTTGCAGTACTAGCCGTTCTCGCGCCCGCCGTCGCCGCCACCTCCGCCATGGGCATCTCCACCGCCGGCCCGGCCGAGCCTGCAAAGGCCCCGGATCCTGGCCGCAATGTGCCCGCATCTCATCGAGGTGGCACTGTTAGGCCTGCGCCAAAGAGTCCCGCCGCGTGCGATGGCCGTTCCTTGGGAGATCCGACCTACACGGCGCCTAGCCGGCAAGAGAAGATCAAGCTCGGCTCCAACGAGGAAACGCAGTCCAACGGAAGAACAATGGCCACGCACTCACCATCCATGCAGGCACACACGATGAATCTACATGTACCCACCTCCTGGGAGGATAAGGCACGATGCCATGGGTCCTTTGGGCGCGGAAACCCAAACGGCAACGCGTCGTCGCGTGCTACGCGAGGAAGAACGCTATGCCGTGCGCGAGCACCAGGAGCCCGAGCGACACGCGGCACAGCCGTCAGCCTGGATGCCCAAGAAGGCGAAGCCAGAGCAGCTGGCCCACTCGCGGAGCGCTCCAGTTAACGCTCCAGTCGAAAGCGTCCAGCGAGGCTCATCTGTCGCATCTATACAGCCAAGGCCGTTGGTGAGCCGATGTGCATCAGAGCCACACGGGACTCGGGGCGGCGTGGCGGGCCCACACTACTACACGAGTCACCACGCGCTTGATAACAGGCTGATGCCGCAACGGATGCCCGTCGTCGGCTACGCTGGCCATCTGCGAAGGACCAAGGAGAGCTCCGACTACTTCGGAACGTCGAAATGGCGCCCCTTCTCCCCTCCATCACGGGCTCAATTGTAGCTCAATTGCTCGCGCGTCCGCGAGACGGCAGAGTGCACAGACGAGAAGAAGCCGCCATGTTTTTGACGGGTTGCCTTCCGCGCGGTACTTGAATGTTGGCGCGACGAGAAGTTAAGAGAAGCACCCCTTGCCATGTTGTGCCAGAGAAATTCTTCGCATGCAGCATAGCCCACAGAGGAAGTATACGGAAATGTGACTACACACACATTGCGCAAGTGCGAGATGCCACCGGGCGGGACTAAAGCGCTATTCGGCTCTTCCACCGAGCACCGTGCCCGCGCGGGCGGCACCCTCGGGCACCTCGCGAGCCGATTGCACACCCTCGCGCGACGCCGTCGATGCGCCGGCGCGCGTCCGTCCGACGGTCGCAGAGACGACCGTCGCTCGTAATACCGTCGCTCAGCCTCGCCGGCGACGATGACTACGGTCTTGTAACAGAATGCTACATAGTATACTATAATATTATAGTAAAACAAAAATGCTACATCTCTACTTCGACTCGCGACGGCGCACGTGTCGGTCTCAACATTCGGCTCTACGCTCTAGCTTCCCATCGATCCTGGAGGGGTTGACTCCGTCGCGGTCGGTCGCGCACGCGTGGCGCGTGGGTGGCCTGCCTTAGAGCGTGCGGCCTTGTCCAGAGCGCTGTCCATGTAGCGCACGTACATCGCCCCTCGCGCCGATAGTGCGCCGCCACCAGCGGCGTCAGCCCCGCGTCTCGAGCGGCTGCAGTACGCGTCCCGGTGCGAGACTTCGAGAGCCTGCCGCCGAGCGTGCTCGATCAGCCGCTGCGTCGCCGTTCGTTCGGTCTCTGGCGGACGCAGGCTCGGGCATGCCCCCGAGGGAAGGGTGCCCCTCGGTGAAGCCGTTGGAGTCGTTGATGGCGCGTCTGTCGCGGCGGTCGACGCCCGCGCGTCTCTCGAGGCGGCCGGTAGGATGTGTGGCAGTCGCGTCGGCGGGGCAGGCACGGCAGCCAGCGGGGCGTGCACGCGGTGACGCCGGTAGATTGGTGCACGGCTCTCCGGGCGCTGGCATCCAAGCAGTGACGCCGCGAGGACGGCAGCTTGGGCAAGCACCGTGGCATGCGAGCCTACGCGCGGCGAGGGGAGCAGCTTGAGCTGCTGCATGTGCAAGTCTTGCCACTGCTTCTTGAGCATGGCCGCGGCGACCCGCCCCATCTGCGTGTCGCTCACACGGCCAAAGTGCAGCTCGCTCTCTCCCTCTCCGCCGCAGCCGCCCTCGCCCTCTCCGCCCAAGACGGCGCTCTTGGCGCGAAGCTTGCGACTCGCCTCGTGCTTCATGCGGAGCTCTGCGGGTGTGGGCTCGCGCCCGAGCTTCACCTTGAGAGCTACCCGAAGCGCGTTGTCGCGAGCGGCATGCATCTCGTCCTCGGTGGGCTCGCGCCCTCCATTCGCCGCTGTCAGCCGCGCCCGGATGGCCATCTCACGCGCCTCCTCGAGCTCAAGTGCGTTGGGCGGCCGGCCGAGCTTCCCAAGCAGCTGCTGCTGCAGCAGCACCTCGCGCGCCTCCTCCATCTCCTCCGCTGTCGGCTCGCGCCCGAGGCTCATCGTGAGCTGCACTCGCACCAACTGCTCCGTCGCGGCCGCCACTTCTGCCTCCGTCGGAAGCCTGCCGAGCGTCGCCTCGAGCCGTTCACGTATCGCCACGTCACGCGCGTGTGCGAGCTCGGCCGAGCTCAGCGGGCTCCCATTCTTGGCCGTGAGCCGCTTGATCATCTCGTGCTCGCGCGCGGCCGCCTGCTCCGCTTCGGTCGGCTCACGCCCCAGCTCGGCACGCAACCGATCCATCATCGCCTCGTCACGCGCCGCGGTGAGCTCCGCGTTCGTCGGCAGGCGGCCGAGCTTCGCCTCGAGAGCGTTGCGCATCGAGGCGTCGGCGGCGTGGACCGCTGCCTTGGCCTGCTCCTTGGCTTGCTGCCGCTCCTGCGCCGCCTTCGCCTGCTTCTGCAGCAGCTGCGCGGCCTCGTGCCGTTGGCGCGCTTGCTCCTCAGCGTCCTGCATGAACTTGGACTTGACCACGTACTTACCATCCTCATCCTGCATATACTTCTGCTGCCGGCGCGCCGGGTCTTCCTCGTCCTCGGGGAAGCCGGGCGGGCGCGCGACGCCGCGCTTGATCACGTGATCCGCCCTGAAGGTCGGCCAGGAGTAGATCGACGCGAGCAGCGTGGAAAGGAACGTGGCATACTCCGCCGGATCCGGACCCGACGTCCACAAGTCGGCGAGCTCGAAGAGACAGTCCTTGTACCGCTCGAGGCCCATCGCAGGCTCACCGCGGCTGTCGAGCGTCCAATCCTCTTCGGTTGTCGTCGTGATCTCTGGCAGCGTCATCTTAACCGTCATTGCCAGCACGACCTTGCTCATCACGGTCGTGTAGAGCACCTTGTCCACGAAGAGGATGTAAGGCTGACCGCCAGAGCGCTTGTTGAGCGACTCAGTCGCGCGGACCCACTTGCGCAGCTCCTGCACCACAGCACCGTTGTAGCGTAGCCTCACACGAGCATTGAGCACCTCCTCCAAGTACATCTCGTCGTTGCCAATCGCTCTCCAGTCCCCGGCATTCCTGGCCTCCTCCTGGTCGTCGGCCATGCCACGCCGCAGTGCGCCCATGTGAGCATTTTGGTCGAAGGCGAAGAGCGCTTGGCCTTTGCTGCTGGCGACGACGCTCTGGACGCTCGTCCACTTGCTGTTCATGGGCATCGATCTTCCTGTGCCGATACAGCGTTTTGGGTACCGGACCGCTCGAGGACCTTCACACGACCTAGATACCGGAGGTCGCTGACCCGTGGTCGACTAGTGGTCGACGGGCTGCTAGGAACTCTCATTGTGTCTCATGGTTCTGCTCATGTTCTCGAGAGCCCAAAGCTCGCCCGGAGTGCCATCATCTCCGCCTCATCAAAGTGAACCTCGGAACCGACGGACCGCCCCCCCACGCGATGCACGCCCCCGTGGATGGCGCTCGCGAGCCCGGAGAAGCTACTCTGGCCAACCGCGAGCAGCACGTCCGACACGGCCATGGCAAGCAGGTCAGTGACCACCTTGATGCCGTCGGGCGTCGCCGTGTGCAGCGTGCGCGTCGAGTGCACAGCGAAGCCATCAACGGTAATCAGAGGCGTACGAGGGCCGAGCGCAACACGAGCCATGTGGAGTCCTTGGACGGTGTCGCTCGCCACGAAGACCATCACCTCGCGCCTGAGGCTCGTGCGTAGGTGCGTGACGGTCCGATTCACAGAGGCAAGCCCTTGCTCAAAGTGGCTCAGTTCAATCCGATCCGCGGACGTCGGCTGTACATCGGGGTCTTCGAGGTTGACGCACTCGTGGCACTCTCGCATCATTGCCTTGTCGCCGCGGCGCAGGTGCAAGCCGACCAGCAGCGCGCCGCTCTGGGCGTCGGCGCACTCCGCAGCATCGGGCTCGGGGCAGCTCGCGGTGGGCGAGAGGATGAAGAGCAGGTTGCGCAGCACCGCCTTGCTCGTCCGTCGGGTAAGGTGGCGCACAAGGCAGATCGGCCCGTTGAACTCTCCCGCGCCGCGCGCGAGCAGCTGCACCTTGCGCCCTAAGGGCGTGTCCGGCGCAGAGAAGACGCCCACAAAGTCGCTCAGGAAGGCGTTCGTGACGCTCGGCGACATAAAGGCGATGGCCGAGCGGTTGGGGAAGAACTCGGCCGCCTCGACGGGCTTCAGGACGCGATGTGTCCAGCGGTCCCAGATCGCGCGCATCGGCCCGTTGATGAAGGCCGAGGCATCGCCGTCATCGAGGGTAGGCACCCATTGCGCCGGTGCGCCACCTGTGGACCGAAAGGTACGCCACGCCGGGCATTGCCAAAATACTCGTTGCTTCGTCGCGAGCTTGGCCGAGCACTCGCGTGCAGAGGCGAACCCGAGCGCTTGAGGCAGCCCATCCAACGGACGCTCGGATGCACGACTCACGCCTGCACCAGTGCCCCCAAGGCCAGTGGCGCTGAGCAGCGTGTGGCCTGCATTGAAGGCGTCACCGCTCGAATAGTAGAAGACGGGGCGCCCGGCCAAGAGACCAAGCAGCAGCAAATTGGCTTTCTCCTGCATCACCGCGCCGAAGCCCGCACCCTTACGCCCCAGCTCGACGTGTACAAGCGGCGGGCGGTCACGCGCCGATGGCGGCTGCAGCGCATCTCGTAGCACCTCGTCGACGGGCCCGCACGCTTCGGCCGTACGCTTGCAGAAGCGCGCGAGCACGGGCAGACGCGTCGACTTGGGCGAACACAGTAGCTGCGTGCCAGGCGTGACGCTCGTGGCCGTGGCGACGTGGGCTTGCTTGTTGAGCTCGGCGAGTGTGGGCGCACCAGTAGTGCGCAACGTGGAGGCATGCGCGCGGTGTTCGGTGGCAAAGGCGCTCAATGTCGCGTTTACGGTGTCCAGGGCCCACAATCCACCTCGGCCGCCCCCTCGACCACTGCCGCCGCCCCAGCGTCGTTGGCCGCCGCCTTTGCGTGCGATAAACGGCTGCACTGCTGGCGGCTCACGCGTGGCAGCCTGAGGGAGAGCGAGATCCAGCTCGGCCGGCATGAGTGCCGTCGCGCCGGTTCTAAACGCGTGTGTGAATTGGCTGTTAAAAAACACGATCTGGGCTTCTGGGGTGACTGAGCAGTGTCGTCGATTCGTCGTCGGAATGTGGAGACAGTGTTTGCTGGGCAAAGTAACGTGAGACCCCCCTATCTGAGACCGTTCGCAGCCTTCAACCAACGAGGCAGCACGCCGTCGCTCCCGAGAACCTCGGCGCGCGACAGCCCCTTCAGCCGGCCGCCGTAGGCATTGTTAGTGAGGACGAGCACGTCCGCGGCGACGCCCGCAACGAGCGTGCGGCCGTCGCCTCCGTCGCCGCCGCCGCCGCCGTCGCTGCCATCGCCTTCGATCTCATCGCGCACCGCGAGCGGGTCGAAGCCTTGCTCCCTCGTGGGCAGCCACAGATGCGCGCGCAGGTGCTGGCCGCAGTCGACCTGGGCGCCAGCGGCGCCGCTCTGCGCCCAGAGCCCGCGCGGGCCGAGCGCCGCCACGAGCGGAACGACGATGTCCCTGAGCAGCTCGTTCCAATCGAGGCAGTCCTCGTGCACGCTGAGCGGGAACTCGCTGCGGAACTGCCAGAGGGCCGCCTGTCGCAACTCGAGGCGTGCGAGCAATGCGTCCCGCCAGCTGCGGGTGAGTGCTGAGCTTCGACGGAAGAGGCCGACGTTCATGCCGGCCTCGTGGAGCAGCGCGAGGCTCGGCAGGATGGCAGCGTACCCGTGCAGCGCCTCGAGCGGCGCGCCGAGTGACGTGCAGCAGATCGTGTCGCAGTCGCAGTAAAGGCCGCCGTACCGGTGCATCAACTCGCAGCGCAGATAGTCCGAGCGATGCACGAGCGAGAGCGCCTCGTATGCGGGATGCAGCCCGAGGCTCTGATGGCTCTGGCTACCATTCGCGCTCACGCAGCCCGCACACGCCGGGAAGAGCTCCTGGAGGTGCCACGGCCGCACGACGCGAACGCAGAAGCGCTCACTTGCCGCGTGCTCAAACGACTCGATGCACAACTGCAGGTACGCGGGCAAGGGGTTGTCGCCCGTCCATAAGAACCACGCGAATACACGCCCGCGCTCGTCGGTTGCAGGCCAGGCGCCGAGCGCGTCCTCGGCAGCGGCCGGTGCTGAGAACTTTATCGGCGTTCCCAATAGCAGCAGCTGCCTTCTCTGCTCTGCAAGCAGCTGGTGGAGAGCGGTCGTTCGCAAGCACCTCGTGCACCTAGTAGCCTTGCAGCGGCTACAGTGCCACAGCAGCGCGCGAGCCTCCTCGCTGCAGCTCCTGCAACATCTTGTCCTTGGTGGACAATCTCCTCGTGGCTGTAAGCTTGAAGACAGCGACACGAGTGGTTCAAATTGCGGCCCATCCTCGGCAAAGTGCTCGGCAGAGGAGCACAGTGGCGAACCGTTCAGGAACTCATGCGCGGTGCGTGCAAGAGCAGGCATGTGAAGGCGCGCTAGCAGGGCTTGGGAGGATAGTGGAGTGAGGCGGCATGGCTCGCCCGCAGACGAGGCCGCCATGGTGAAGGCGCGGGCGGGAAGCACGGAAGACAAGAAGAGGTCAGGTCAGGGCACAAGTTTGCTCAAGGGGCTTGGGCCATTCTTGAAGCTCTGAAAAGTGGGCTTGACATTTCTGTGAACATTAAGTGAAGTGTGTTTAGCGCGTGGCAGTGCGCCTCACATGACGACCCCCGCTCCCGGCATGCCGCTGCCCGACGGCACGCGCATCGTCAAGGTTGAGATCACCCTACCCGAGGGCGCCAATCCTGGGGACAAGCTCACCTTCTGCACCGCGTACGCGAACACGATCACCAACTTTAGTGCGGCCGTGCCCATGTCCAAGGACGGTGGGCCGATGAAGAAGATCTCGGTTTGCGTGCCCGTGCCGGTCAACTTCCCGCCAAGCGGCCCGCTGACCATTACCAAGCTCACGCTCAACGGCATGCCTGTCGGCATGCCCGGCATGCCGAGCTTGCCGCGGCCGCCCGCGCCCGCGCCCCCGCCCGCGCCGCCGCCCAAGCTGACCGACGAGCAGGTATGCTTCAACGAGCACCGGCAGCGCGTCGAGGCGCACTTCAACCGCGTACCACCCAACGAGCGCGCCGAGGTGGCCCTCGGCTTCGACACGAGCCCCTTCCGGCCAGTGAGTGCTGCCGAGGTGCTCCAGCCTCTCGGCTTCTGGTCGGTGCCTCGCCGGCGGCACCATCTGAGCGTCCTGTGCGGCGTGCCGCAAGGTGAGGCGCGCCAGCTGCTCAAGCAGCCTCTCGCCTTCCTCGGGTTGAAGTGGATTATCTCACTCGAGGTCCGGCCTATGCCGTGGCGCATGCGCAGCGCGAGTAAGAAGCGCGCAGCGGACAACGGCCCCGATAACGCCGCGGAGGGCACGACGCTGGGTGCGGCCGAGCCCGCCGTCATCAAGACCGACGAGCCCGCGCCGGGGCTTGCGGGGCACGATGGATGGGTCGAAGGCTGCGACGGAGAGCTGACGCTTATCCTTCGGCGCGCGCTCCCCGGCGAAGGTGGCGGCGGCGGTGGCGGCGGCGGTGGCGGCGGCGGTGGCGGCGGTGCGCCCATTGCCCTGTGCGCGTGCCTCGAGTTCGGGGACCGGTGGAGCGTCTGGCAGCGCACCTCGCTTGGCCCCTTCGACGAGTACATCTTCGACCTGGGCGACCGCGCGCTCCTCGGCCCTCTCTGTGAACGTCTGCATGCATCCAAGGCGGACGGGCTGTTCAAGTTCACGCTCTTTCTCACTGGCGGCGCGTCGGGCGATCGGGCGGTCTCGACGCGCTCGTCGCTCGGCGGCGCGCCGATCCTCTCCCAGCCGAGCGGTGCAATGCCTGCCGCATCTGCCGGCGCACCACCGCCTCAAAGCGCGAGCGTCGTTCTGGCGCCGTCGGTCATGCAGCCACCCGCGCCTGCCGAACTCGTGTCGTTCAGTGGGCAGGCGGCGGCACTGCAAAAGGCGGCGCACCAGGCGGCGGTGCAGCAGCACGCTCAGCAGCAGCAGCATGCGTCACCCTATGCGCCGGGGCAAGGTCCACACATAGTGGCGCACCCACAGCAAGTGGCGGCGGCGCAGCTGGCGGTGGCGGCGGCAGCGGCGGCGGCGGCAGCGGGCTCGTCCCCGGCGCAGTCGCTGGCGCAGCCCTCCCAACAGGCCGCCCAGGCGGCCGCGATGGCCGCAGCAATGCTCCAGGCACAGGAGGCGCACCGAGCCGTCGTCAAGCAAGCCCAGCCGATGCCGCGGATGGCGCAACCAACGAACCCGTCGATGGGTGGCATCATGGGTGGTATGGGTAGCATGGGTGGCATGGGTGGCTTGGGCGGCATTGGCGGAATGGGAGGCATGGGCGGCATGGGCGGCTTGGGCATGGTGCCCGGCCTGCCCCCAGGGATGCCTGCGATGACCATGCAGCAGCAGATGCAGCTCATGCAGAATCAGCAGCTCCAGCAGCAGCAGCAGCTCCAGCAGCAGCTCCAGCAGCAGCAGCAGCTCCAGCAGCAGCAGCTCCAGCAGCAGCAGCTCCAGCAGCAG
>ENA-UOXG01000766-UOXG01000766.1-mixed-culture-metagenome-genome-assembly--contig:-NODE-766-length-21862-cov-49.526253_pt1 | contig 21862 bp, 9 predicted proteins | sample MGYA00238159_ERZ761634 | MGnify/ENA primary metagenome ERZ761634 (study PRJEB28908, sample SAMN08776845) | mixed culture metagenome | isolation source: Freshwater growth medium | place: USA... | reverse complement strand
ATTTTCAAGTGACGATTTTTCGTCCATTTTCGCTCACTTTACCGCTCAGGCGGCCACTAAGGCGTCGCCCGGCATATGCGGCCTGTTCTGGATCTGCAAGTTTCTGGATCGGATTCGTTCATCAGCGCGTTTTGTCGAGGCACGCCCGCACGTGCGAAGCACGATCGTCGACGCTGGAAGACTTTCAGCCATGAATGGTCTTACTCCGCCAGCCTCCGCCCCCAGGACGCCCGTGCGTACCCCAACCGTCGAGACGCCCCCTCCGATGCCACCGATCATATGGGAGTACCGCCACCCGGAGACGCTCATCGAGTTCAGCGACGACCGTCGATCGGCTCGCGCTGCGAAAGAGGGCCACGTCCGCTTTGCCGTGAGCACGCCCGTCCCGCTCAACAGCGAGGTGACCATCCGCGTCGACGAGAGCAAGCACAAGGACAGCGACTCGATCTTCGTCGGCGTGACGCTGGACGGGTCGGGCAGCATCTCAGCCAACTGCCGCGCGCAAGCAGTGCACCTCTTCGACGGGCGGCTTTGCCAGTTCAGCGATGCGAGCAACTCTTTCCTCTCGGAACACATGGTTAACCAGTTCGTGCCAAAGGTCCGCGTGGGCGGCACGATCTCGATTCGCACTGTCAAGCAATGGGGTGCGCAGAACGAGACGAAAATCCTGTTCGCCGTCCAGGGCGACAACGACTGGAAGAAGGCGATCTTCACCGTGCAGGGCGAGGTGCGAATCTTCGTGCGCTTCAACTTCATCGAAGACGCCGTCTCCATCATCGAGGCGAAGCCGATTCCTGAGGCTTCCTCCTCCGGCGGCAGCAGCAGCGGCGCGGGCGGCCGCTCCTTTCAATTCATTCCCGCGCTCGCGCTGCGTACCCCAATCGCCGAGACGCCCCCTCCGATGCCATCGATCATATGGGAGTACCGCCACCCGGAGACGCTCATCGAGTTCAGCGACGACCGTCGATCGGCTCGCGCTGCGAAAGAGGGCCACGTCCGCTTTGCCGTGAGCACGCCCGTCCCGCTCAACAGCGAGGTGACCATCCGCGTCGACGAGAGCAAGCACAAGGACAGCGACTCGATCTTCGTCGGCGTGACGCTGGACGGGTCGGGCAGCATCTCAGCCAACTGCCGCGCGCAAGCAGTGCACCTCTTCGACGGGCGGCTTTGCCAGTTCAGCGATGCGAGCAACTCTTTCCTCTCGGAACACATGGTTAACCAGTTCGTGCCAAAGGTCCGCGTGGGCGGCACGATCTCGATTCGCACTGTCAAGCAATGGGGTGCGCAGAACGAGACGAAAATCCTGTTCGCCGTCCAGGGCGACAACGACTGGAAGAAGGCGATCTTCACCGTGCAGGGCGAGGTGCGAATCTTCGTGCGCTTCAACTTCATCGAAGACGCCGTCTCCATCATCGAGGCGAAGCCGATTCCTGAGGCTTCCTCCTCCGGCGGCAGCAGCAGCGGCGCGGGCGGCCGCTCCTTTACGTGGCCCAAGCGCAGCGTGAACACGGTCGACCTCGTCCAGCGCAAGTTAGAAGAGCCCGAACCAGAGATTCTCGATCCGGCCGCGGCGGCCGCGGTGTCTGCGGCGGCTGAGAGGGTGGCGGCGGAACGGGCGGCGGCGGACAAGGCGAGGGCGGAACGGGCGGCGGCGGACAAGGCGGCGCGGGCGGAGAAGGAAGCGGCCGAGGCGGCGGCAGAGGAGGCTGCCGCTGCCGCCGCGCGAGTAAGAAGGGAGGCCGCGGAGAGGGCCGCGGAAAAGGCCGCCGCCGAGCAGGCGGCGGAGGATGAGCGGCGGATTGCCGCGGTGCAGGCAGCCTTTGCCGAACAACTGAAATCTGCGGAGCTCGCGGAGCACCAGAGGCTCGCGGCGGCAACGTCGGAGATACGCTTCCCGGAGGTCTCCGAGCCCAGCGACGAGATCTCATCTCGCCAACCGTCAGACTTCAGCTCGCTCCAGAGAACTGCATCGGAGATCGCAGCTGCCGAGACTGGCCTGCCTCGCGAAGAGGTAGGCGAGTTGCTGAACGCGCAGCTCGCGACGGAGGCCGAGGCGCAACGCCAGCCGCCTGCCGCTGCTGCCTCGTCAGGCATCGCACTGGTCGGCCGGTACGCCATCGGCGAGCGCGTGCTGGTCAAACGGAGCGACGGGAGCGAGTCAGCGGCGGTGGTCGAGGAGTTTGACCCGGCGCACGATCCACCCATCTACGAGCTGAGGCTAGCGACTGGCGATATGGAGCGTGCGCGCGAGCAGGACCTGCGCCTCGACCCGAGCTCGTGGCCGAGCTCGGTGCAGGCTCCACCGTGCCGGCGCACGTTCACCTTCGGTCGCGGCCCTCTGGGGCTCATCTTCGGCGATGGCGATGGTTTCGTCATCATCATCCATGTGGACGAAGGCTCGCAGGCGGGACGGCTGGGCGTCGAGGTCGGCAGCAAAGTCATCAGCGTCTCTGGCAAGCTGATGGAGGGCGTGCCGCGCACGGCGGTGCTCGCCTACATCAAGCAAGAGATGCAACGCGCGACGCAGCAGCAGCCGATGACCATGGAGCTCGAGCCGGAGATTCACATCATCCCCGCCGCCGCTGCCGGTGCGGATGATCTCGCGCAACTGATGATGGGGGCGGAAGGTGGCCAGACCCGTTGGCCAATGTCGCTCGATCCGAGCTCTATTGAGGTCTACACTAAGCGCTTCGAGGCGGCACACGCTCGGGCGGGGGGCGAGCCGGTCCTCGATGAAATGTGCCTCCACGAGGCCGGTGAGGCGGGAGTGAGCGACGAGGTGCTCAACCACATCTGGAGACTGGTCGATGTCGACCGCGACGATCGGCTCTCGCTGCCCGAGTACCTCATGTGCTGTGCCCTCGTGGCCCAATTCCTTGGGAGGGGCGAGCTGCCGCCCGCTACGCTGCCCGCGCCGATCCGCACCTTTGCGTACTCCGGCCGGGCAAACAAGGCCGCGATCACGCTGCGCGCGGGCACGGCGCTGCCCGAGCTCTCTGCCGCCGAGCTGGCCGAAGGTACTGGGCACTTTGACAATGCACAAATCATCGGCGCGGGCGGATTCGGCTCCGTCTTCCGCGTGGGCCCGGGCTGCCTGCCCTCACTGCCGCACACGGGCAGCTTTGCCGTCAAACGCCTCGATCGCGGCTCTCTCCAGGGGGTGCAAGAGCTGCAGAATGAGATCGAAGTGCTCGCGTTGTGCCGGCACGAGAGCCTTGTGCCCTTGCTCGGCTTCTGCCTCGACACGCGCGCGCTCTGCCTCGTGTACCCGCTCATGGAGGGCGGCACGCTCGAGCAGGCGATTGCGGAATCCTTCGGCTGCGGGCGACCACTCCCCTGGCGCGCGCGCTTGCGCATCCTTCGCGCGGCGTGCCGGGCGCTTCTGTACTTGCACACGCCCAGCAGCACCAAGGGGGTTTTCCTGCACCGCGACATCAAGCCGGCCAACATTCTGCTCGATGAGCATCTCAACGGGCGGTTGGCCGACGTGGGGCTCCTTGTAATGACGAACTCGAAGACGGACGCCGCCTCAGTGCACGCGACCAACATCAAGGGGACGCTCGGCTACCTCGACCCCTTATACATGAACACGGGCAAGTACACTGTCCACACTGACGCGTACGCGATGGGCGTCACCATGCTGGTGGCACTCACGGGGCGGGCGGCACAGGATGCGATGCGCGTGGCCACCCTCGAGAACAATGTTCTCGAGGACCCGAGCCAGGCGCTGGAAGTGGCTGACCTGACAGCCGACTGGCCGACCAACGAGACCACCGAGCGGCTTGCTTCCATCATCCAGGGTCTCGTGTGTGGCACCACGCTCGCGAAGCGCATGCCTTTCGCGAAAGCGACCACGGCGATCGAGGATCTCGCTGATGACGCCAATCTCCGGCCTGGCATGGCCGATGAGGCCAGCGTGGACGAGCGAGAGGCCGCCGGTACGCCTCTGAAGGAGTGTGTGATCTGCATGGCGGCGCCGCGTTCCGTCCGATTTGCATGCGGTCACATGCTCTGCTGCGAAGACTGCACTGAGGACCTTATCAACGCGGTCGCCCAGACGAGTTGGGGCGCGCAGAATAAATGCCCATCGTGCCGCGCGCGCATCGTCGTCGTGGCGCGGGGAGGCGCCATGGCGAGCCAGGAAACCTTTGTCGGGATGCAAATGTCGACAGGTCGCGCGCCGCCGTCGTCGGTGGATACGAACGCGCCGACATCGTACTCGGCCTCCATCGGATTCGACGCCCCACCATCGTACTTGGCCGTTGTCGCACCTCCATCATACACTGCGGCCACGCAGCAGGCGCCCCGGGGAGGAGACGCCGGCCAACAAGCGGGCCCATCCGCCGAGACGTTAGCGGAGAGAGCGCGATTCCGAGCGATGTCAGCGGCAGCCGAGGCGGCAGCCTCGAGCTCGACTGCGCCCAGCCCGCGCCGTTTGGGTGAGCTACCGCTGATCGCAGGCGAGGTGCAGAAGAAGGGCAGCGGCTTGTTGAAGAGTTGGAGCAGGCGCTATGCCGCTGTGTTTGAATCGTCCAAGACGATGATCTACTTCAACAACCAGGCCGAGTTCACAATGAGCCCCCCGACTTCAGTCGGACGCAGCCGGAGGGCGCTCGCCGGCGTCACCCCAGGCCAGCCCGGGTCCACCGACCTCACCCTCGTCCTGGTCACCAACGAGCCGATTTTCATCAGGCTCCCCTCCGTCGCCGAGCGCGACCGCTGGTTCACCGTGCTGTCCACGATGCTTGCGCCTAGGACCAGCTTGTAAATACGGCATCGGCGGTGCACGTGTAGATGTCGCGATAGTCTACAGTGACTCAACTACACGAGTGTTTGTACATGTGTGGGCGCGGCGGCGCGGCGGGCTTGTTCGCAGGCTTCAGTACGCTATGGATGGTGCGTCGCTCTCTTAGCACATTGCGAATGATAATAGCAAATAGGGGAGTACTCGGGGGGCGGGGCGTTGTTGCGGTCCGGCATGCGGTCCCGTCCGGTCGGCCGGCGCGCGATCGTGCGCGGCGACGCCCTGGCAGGGCGGCGACCAAGACCGGGCTCCACCGCATTATACGCGATCATAGCACATAGGCAGTCGCGGCGTGCATCCGATCTCAATCGTAGAGATTGCGGCATCGGGCGGACAGCACACTTGTGATCACAATACAGGCTGAACCGGTCACAGCAACACGTCGGCAACGATCCCGGTCAACGTCACACCGGTCACCGCACGCGTCACACGTCACACACGATCGTCGATTCCCGGCCAGGGATTCCTATCGATGAAGGGAGACGTGACGTAACTCACCAAGTGGCGCTCTTCTGCGGCTGCCACTGCCGCTCGAGCGTACTCGCCGTCTCCTCGAGCATTGCGAGATACGTCTGCAGGTCGAGGCATGCGTCGTTCACGCAGCGAGTCGGCGCCGCACAGCCGAGCTCATCGGTGAGCTTGTCGACCTTGGCCTCGAGGCGCGCGAGGTAGCTGGTGAGCGAGCCGTCCGTGAGTGAGGCGTCCGGCGATGCGCCGCCCCACTCATCACGCCCCGAATCGGAACCCCCCCAGTCGGAGGAGCTCACGGGCCTACGCCACTGCAAATCAAGGGTGTTCAGCGTCTCCTCGAGCAGCTCCGTGTAGCTTTGCACGTCGAGGCACGCGTCTTCGTTGCACTGCTGCGGCATGGGCACGTCGTATTTTGTGCACAGCGAGGACACCTTGCCCTCGAGGTTGCTCAGGTAGGATGAGAGACTGCCATCAGTTGACGAGGGCTTGATCATCGGAAGGATGTTGTTCGCGGCCGCACCCTCCAGCGAGGCAAGGTAGCCTGTGACAGTCGCATCGCCGGTCACGGCGTACATGGTGGCATCGACGCGTTGGTGCAGCATCACCTTCGACGGTGAGGACAGGCTGAATGCGAGCGTGACAGGCGTGAGGAACATCATTCTGAGAAAGTGTTTGGCACTTCGCGATGGCGATCTTCCCTTCCCTTTCCCTTCCTTGTTTGGAAAAGAAGGTGCCCTACGGGGACGTTGCGGAGAGCGCTGCCAAATAATTCGTCATGATACAGTGTATGTAAATTCGCTTGCGGTTGACGGCGCGATCTCCCACATGGAGACTAAAAGGCAGCTCGACGAACTTAGCTCGACGTAAAAAGGTTCGAGCCACACGCACGAGTGGGGCGCTCGAAGCGGTGCAGTCAATGGCCTTATTGTTCGCGAGCGCGACCGCAGCGCTGAGCGGCAGCGTGCACGTGAGTTGCGGTTGCCAGCGCCTGCCTGCTGTGCAGGTTCCACGTCACCTCGTGCAGATGAAGGCGCCATCACGGTCGTTTCGGCTCTCGGACTGGTATGGGGAGGATTGGGATCACAAGAGGCCAGTCGACGACAACAACTGGGTTTCGCCGTGGGCAAAGGCGCACTACAAGCTTCGTCAGCAGGAGATTGAGATCGAGCAGTGCGAGTATTTGCTCCAGAGCGCCATCGACCGCGAAGAGTACGCTGAGGCCGATGGGCTGAAGCAGCGCGTCGAGCGGCTGCGCTCACGGCACCCCATCATACCACGGGAGGAGAGACTAGCAGAAGCCCTCGAGGCTGGTAATTATGTGCTCGCGCACATCTTTCAGGAAGATTTGGACGCCGTCAAGGCCAATCTGGGCCTGCCAAAGTACGAGGTTGGCCAGGCTGTGGTCCACGCGCATCGCGAGGGTTTACGTGGGATCGTCATGGATGTCGACCTGCAGTGCGTGCGTGGGCACGCGTGGATCAAGGCCGCAGGCTGCCTCGAGCGCGGCTGCGCGCTCGGCTACTCAGCCGAGGAAACAGACTTGGGCGAGCTGAAATCGTGGGTCAACCAACCGTTTTACACTGTCCTGCCAGATCTACGGGACGTCATGGACGAGGCCAAGGCGAAGCAGCTCGTGTGGAAGTGGCGCTGGCCGGAGGAGCTGGCGGCGTGCCAGGTCAACCATGGCAACGCTCTGCCTGCGCCCGTATACCTATCTGAGGACGCCATTTTGCACGATCCCAACGACTCGAAGCCGCTCAACCCCGACATCGACAGGTACTTTAGCGGCTTCGACACGACGCCGCACCGAGGGCGCGTTCACCGGCCGTCGCCTCGCTTGCGCATGTGGCAGCAGGCGCGCGCCAAGGAACAGCAGGAACTATGGCGCTCTCGACGCGCCAACTCCCTGAACTCAAAGAATCCGTATGACAGGATGAAGTAAAAGATCATTGATATTCCGTTCCGTTTCAGGGCCCTACCGGCCAGACGCACACCCACAAGCCCCGGAGAGGCAGGCGTACAAGGGAAAGACTAGTGATCAATCATTGAAGATTGATAAAGATTGATCATCAGATCGCTTGAGCGTGAGCGAGCACACGACATTTTCATTTTCCAGAACCGGGCCATACCAGCTTATGACGTCACCAATGGGGCGGAGCGGCGGGGCCGGGTGTGCTGTGGGACGGGGGTCCCAAGTTGCCGCACCGCTTTTACGTGCCCGCTATGGCGCGCGGTCGAGCGCTCTGCGCGGGAGCCTCATTGGAAGTCCGGTCGCCCAGTGTGACAGGAGCATGATGCCCAAGGCCAAACGCTCGACCGCACGCGCGACATCGTCGGCGGACACGGATGACGTCCTGATGGCGGAGGACGACGTTGAGTACAAGCCGAACGTCTCGCAGGAGCTTAATGATGCCGAGGAGCAGCCGCACCCAGCCAAGAAGGCGAAGAAGGCGAAGAAGGCGGGGCGCGGTGCAGCCGTGCAAGACTTCGAAAACGGCGTGCTGCGAGCGCTCGAGCTTCAGAACTTCATGAATCACACGCACCTGCGCATCGACTTCGACCCGCACGTCAACTTCATCATCGGCAAGAATGGCTCTGGAAAGTCGGCGATCGTAAACGCTCTCATTGCGGGCTTCGGCCACCGCGCGAGCGCCACTGGGCGCAACACGAACTCGGCCAAAAGCCTGATCAAGCACGGCGCAGACTATGCGCTGATCTCGGTGCACCTTGCCAACGGCGGCGAGGACCCGTGGAAGGCGGACGAGTTTGGTGACACTATTGTTGCCGAACGGCGGCTCGAGCGCACGGGCGCGGGCTCGTACAAGCTCAAGGACGGCCCCGACGGCACTGCACGCCGCTCGACGCACGCGGAATTTGCCGAGCTCTGCCAGCACTTCAACATCCAGGCCGACAACCCGTGTGCGCTACTCACGCAAGAGCACGCGAAAAAGTTCCTGCACCAAGGCAACGAAGCGGACAGGTACCGCTTCTTCTTGCAGGCGGCAAACCTGGAGAGTCGGCAGCACGACCTGCTGCAGACGGAGCAGAACGTGAAGCACCTGAAGGAGAAGCTCGAGCGTGCCACGGAGCAGATGAGCGAGAAGGAGGAGATCGCACGCAAGGCGCAGGCCGACTATGAAGGGGCCAAGAAGCTCAAGGAGATCCAGAAGCAGATCGACCTGCACGAGACGATGCTCGGCTGGGCGCTCGTGAGCGAAAAGGAGCGCGAGCTCGAGCAGAAGCAGGCGGCAATGCGCGCCGCGATCGAGAGGGAGCAGCAGGCGAAGGACTCGACCTTCGAGGCTGACGAGAAGCGCCGAGACCTCGAGGAGGAGTTGGCGATCGCTGAGAAGAAGTTCCAGGCGTCGAGCAAGGAGCTCGAGCAGTTTGGGAACAAGGCGCAGCAGCACCACGAGCGGGCCAAGAAGGCTCTCAAGGAGATGAGGAGTGCCAAGAAGGAGCTCGACGTGCTGCGCGAGCAGCTCGAGGAGAAGCGTCAGGACGCGGCGCACTACGCGAGCGAGTACGACAACGCGATGGCTGCAGTCGAAGGCACGACGAACAAGAGGGAGAAGGAGCTGATGCGCAAGGTGCACACTCTCGAGGAGCAGCGCAACGCCGCCGACAAGTCGGAGAAGGAGCTCGCCGAGCACATCCATGCGTCTAAGATGGCGTACAATGCGGCCATCGAAGCGTGGCGTGAGGCCGCCGCGGCCTTCGAGGCGGCCCAGGAAGAGGTGGCCGCAAAGGAGCAGTCGCTGAGCGCCATGAAGAAGTCTGGCTTCGACCGCGAGCTGATGCTCCATCCGTCGATGAAGGAGCTGCTGCAGCGGCTGGAGCAACGGCGCGGCCAATTCGCTGCGCCGCCGCTAGGGCCGCTCGGCCTGCACATGTCCGTCAAGCCCGAGTTCGAGGCTACCCTCGGCCCTGCCGTCGAAATGGCCGTCGGTCATAAAATGATGCTCACGTGGATTGTGTCGTGCAAGGACGACGAGATCAAGCTGCGCTCGATCCTCAAGGAGCTCCCTAGCCTCAGGAATGTCCCACCCCTCGACAACGTGACTCAGGTCACGATTCGCAAGCCTGAGCCGCGCTACACGCTGATACGAGACGACCCGTCGAAGGCTGCGGGCGCTGCGGGCGCGGACGGGGACGAGACGGCGGCGGGCGGAGATGCGGCTGAGCCGGCGGTGAAGCGAGAGCGTGGTCGTCGCTCGTCAGCTGGTGCGAGTAGCTTGTCGGACGGTGCGCTGGCCGCAGCACCCGAGGCGCCGACGCTGATCGATGCGATCGAGATCACGTGCAAGACGAAGGCGGACTCGGACATGGTGTACAACCACTTGCTCGACAGCTGCAGGGCCGAATTCAAGCTGCTCTTCAACGACATCTCGACGGCGGAGCGCGTCACCTACGCGTCGGCCCAGCCTCAGGTCGAGGGCGTGTTTGCGGCGCAGTACGGGCAGCCTGGTCGTCGTTTCTTCCGCAAAGGCAAGACGACGGGAGCCGAGACTCTGAGAGGTTCGAACGGCCAAAAGTTCACGCGCGACCAAGCATCTGCGAAGAAGCAGCTCGAAGCGGAACTGCACGCGGCCAAGCAGGAGGCGCAGCGGCTGCAGCACGCGGCGAGCGCGGCCGACAAGGCGCGCAAGGAGGCGGAGAAGAAGGAGCTCGGCACGCGCAAAGGCTATGAGAAAGCGAGAGAGATATTGAGCCAGATCGAAGATCAGCTGACGACGCTTCAGAGCGAGACCGTCGAGTCGTCGGTGATGACCGAGATCCAGCAATTCCTCACCCAGCGCAACGCGGCGCAGCAGGCTGTCGAGACGTACGAGCAGATGCTCGCCCAGGGCACCCAGCGCTACGCCGAGGCAGAGGCCACGTTCCAGCCTCTCAAGGAGAAGAATACGAGCAACGAGGAACAGCACCGCCAGATGGCTGAGCACGTGGCTCAGATGCAAGCCGCGGTGGAGAAGGCGCAGGCACCACTCACTAAGTCGAAGCACACGATGTCGCAGGTGCGCAAGGTGCTCAGCGAAGCGGAGAAGGAGAAGAAGCAGCTGGAGAAGGAGTGCGTGGAGAGGCGCGAGTACATCGCCAGTGTGATTCCGATGGTTGAGCAGACGTACGGCGAGCGCATTCACGACCCGCAGCAGCGCGATGTGGACACCCTCAAGCGGGAGAAGCTCGCGCTCGAGGCGAAGCAGAAAAAGGAGGAGGCGAAGACGGGGGGGAAGTCGATCGAGGCGCTCGCCAAGGCGGCGGAAATCGCCGCCAAGCTTGCGACCGAGGGGCGCGATGGCATCGAGATGGTCAGGCAGATTGGCGAGAAGGAGGAGGAGGCGTTCAAGGAGCGCAAGTCGCACTACAGGAAGGAGGCGAAGGCACGCGGGAAGATGGCCTCGAGCGAATTCAATCGGCGCCTCTCACGCAAGAACCACGCGGGAGAGCTGATGTTCGACCACCAAAACGAGACACTGCGCCTGGAGGTGAAGCGCAACTCACAAGACGTCGACTCGGCGGCCACGCAGGACGCGCGTAACCTGAGTGGCGGCGAGCGCTCCTTCACAACGCTCGCCTTCGAGCTTGCCATGTGGGAGTTTTGTGCGACGCCCTTCCGCGTGCTCGATGAGTTTGACGTCTTCATGGACGACACGTACCGCAAGCAGGCGGTCGAGACGCTGCTTGAACTGTGCGACTCGCAGCCGGGCCGCCAGTTCCTCTTCATCACGCCGCAGGACATGCACCCCTTCCTCATGCAACGGCTCGAAGAGAAGTCCAAGAGGATGCCGACCATCACAAAGATGAAGGACCCACGGCCCAAGGGTGCCGCCGCCTGAATAGGTGCGTGGCATTGCTGTTGCTCTTCGAGGTTCGATCCTGAGACGAGCAGCAGCTCAATCCTTGAGTGCTGAGACGAGAAAGAGAGAGCCTGCATGGGCCCGCACAAGGCGTCTATGATGCGGTGTGGAGTGAGTGGAGCCTGGCAAGGCAAGGCTGTGTGCCGCCCGGCGCGATCGGAGAGACGGAGACGGAGACCGGGGCGATCGGATACGGGCACGGACGTGAGCGCGCGAAAGAAGCTGTACAACTGTATATAAGTCGGGCGTACAATGTACTGTGCGTCAGATTACTGTACGACTTTGAGTTGAGCTCTACAGTAGTTTGAGAATTTGGAAACTTAAAGTTTCGTAACTTGCGTGTGAAGGGATCATGGTGCTCTCGCAGCAACTCCGTGCGGCTGCGAGGCATGGCAGTATCGATGAGCTCACGGCCATCCTAGAGGGTGAGGGCCTCATGCATGTGAACGACGCAGATGACGATGGAACCACGCCGCTGCTGATGGCGTGCTGCTACGGGCACACACCCTGCGTCGATGCGCTGCTCAACTTCGGGGCGGATGCGAACCTCGCGGGCAAGCACGGCATCACGCCAACCTTCTTCACGTGCCAGGAGAACAAACCAGACTGCTTGAAGCTGCTGATCGCAAAGAAGGCCGACTTGAACATACCAAACTCGCAGGATGGCGGATCGCCCCTCTACATTGCGTGCTCTAAAAATAATGCCGAGTGCGTGCACCTGCTCCTCGAGGCCGGCGCCGACGTGAATCTGTCGCGCAAGGACGGCAGCACCAGCGTGCAAGCCGCGCTCAAAAAGAAGAATCTGGGAATCGCGAAGCTGTGCATTCAGTATGGTGCAGAGATTGACCGCAAGTTGCCGCCCGCGAACAAAACGCCGTTCCAGCTGGCCATGGAGATTGTCAACGAGAAGGATGCCGAGACGCGCAAGGAGTACATGATTGGCATGTACGAGGGGAATGATCTCTGCGGTATGCTCTGCGAGATGCTCAAGGCCGACAATTCAAAACTCAAAATTCGTATCGCGGCGCGGGAAGCTGGTGAGGAGCCACCGGAGACGGATCGCTCAGCTCATGAACGCCAGATGACCCCTGGAGGATCGACTGACCGGTCGGTCTCAGGCAAGTCGAAAAAGAAAAAAGGAGGCACGAAGAAGGAGGGCGATTTGATCCCAGCAGAGGCCCTACCAGCAGCAGCAGCAGCAACAGCAGCAGCAGCAGCAGCAGCAGCAGCAGCAGCAGCAGCAGCAGCAGCAGCAGCAGAAACCATAGCACCTGAGGCCCCAGCAGCAGGAACCAAACTAGAACCCCTAGCAAGGAGCCCGACCGCAAACGAGAGGGCAATAGCACGGCTGCTGGCGGCGAATGCTGAGGAAAGGAAAATGGAGGCAGAGAAGAAAGCGGGTAAGGGGGCCAAGAAGAAAGGAAAATGAGCGGCCGCGCTATTTAAAATATTAAATATAAGCCGCTCTTCGACCTCTGCACGTTCGTGAGGTGAATGAGCGTCACGCCGCAGCGCAGCGCGCACAGGCGTCTCTCAGGCCCAGCGCAGCGCGCACAGGAGAGTGCCGCGCAGCGCGCACAGGCACATGCACCGCACGACTTACGTCTAAGCCCGATCCGTATTGTGCTTCGCTCGGCGCGTCCGTGCCATCGGCGGTTGGCGCAACCAAATCCATCCCCGTAGTTCAAGAGGTCGGCGCGATGGTCAACCTCTCGAATCGCCGCTCGCCTCGCACCCCTGGCGGCGCGCCGGCTCAGACGAGGCTGCACGCCCCGACCGTCACCTGGTTGATCTCCGAGGCTGGAGATGAGCTCGAGCTGCCGCCACTTCCCACCGTCGCTTGCGAGCGCAGCCGCTTGAGGGCGGCGTCGTCGTTGGGCTCGTCGCTCGTCTCAGACTTCGCTGCCGGTCGCTTGCTCGTGCCCTTGCCCGTGCCCTTGGCCACAGTGGGGTTGCACGCCTCGGCGGCAGCAGCTTGCTGTGCTGCGCGCTCTGCCTTGGCTGCCGCTTGCTCTGCGCCCGTGGCGGTCACCTTGATCCAGCGCGGCCCCACGCGCTCCTCGAAGTCGCCATCGTCATAGTGCAGATCGCACGTGCCGTCCTCGTGCACCGCCCTCACCTCGCCGTCGAACCAGTTCAGACCACCTATCTGCCCCTGGTACTTGCCCTGGACGCGATCGCCCGGCTGGATCCGCTTGCCCTCGAGCTTCCAAGACGGGAGCAGTTCGGCGAGGACCACCCACTTGGCGGACGCCATCGCCTCTGCCTCACGCGTCTGCCGAACCGCCTCTTTCATCGCGGCCTTCGCGGCATCACGCTCGGCCTTGGCGGCCGCGCGCGCCGCGGCCGCCGCCTCCTTTGCCGCCTCCTTGAGGGCACTGCGCTCGGCCGCGGCGGCCGCTTTGGCCGCGGCCGCCTGCTCGCGAATGGCCTCGCGCGCCATCGCGCGCTCCGCCGTCTCCGCGCAAACGAAGATGCGCACGCGGTTCCGTGGCACGCGCGCTTCCTTGTCGCCATCGAGGTAGTGCACGTCGCACGTGCCGTCTTCATAGACCGCGGCCACCCAGCCGCCAAACCACTCGCCATGCAGGCGCGCGACGACCCCGGCGTATTCCACAAGGATGCGCTCGCCTAGCGCGAGGCTGTGCCGGCCCGTCATCGCAGTGAGACTGACCGGCACCTTGACCGAGCGCTTGGCCGCCCCGCCGCCGGAGCCAACTGGGCAGTCTGGGCACCGATACGGCGCCGCGCCCGCACTCGGCTCGCAATCGATGCTGGCACAGTCGCCGTGAACGCGCCGGCCGCAGCCGTCGCAGGTGAGCCACACGCCATTCCAGTGAAGTCCGGAGGAGGGCAAGTGGCGTTTCGTTCCACAAAAGCACGCGCCCGCGGCGGGCAAGAGCCGGTCCAGAGAGAAGCCACCGCCACCCTCCTCGCTGCTGCCCTCCTCCCCGCCCGAGGCCGTGGTGGAGGCCTCGGCCTCGGCAGGCCGGCGCCAGTCAGTGCCCTCCTCCTGCCACGAGAACCAGTCTTCCCACTGGTCCGATCCATCGGGCAGCACGATGCGTGCCTGGAAGGTGCCGTCGGCGAGGACGGTAAGCACCTTGGCCTTGATCCACGCCACCTCGTCCTCGATCTGTGGATGTGCCACCTCGACCTCGATCGTGTCGCCCTCGAACAGCCACTGCCAATTGTCGGGTGGCGCTTTTCGGCGGGTGGGTGCGCGCGTGCCTGGGAGCGGCGCGCGCGCCTGAGCCCCTCTCTGCTCTGTCTCTCCCTCGCGCACGAGCTGGCACCATCGGTAGTAGCATTCGAGGCCTGTGCGCGAGGGAACGTGCGTCGCAATCACACCGAAGAACTCGGCGCGAAGCGCGCCCGATTTCGTAGTGCAGTGCGGCGCGAGCCAAGGCACCAAATGGCGAAGACGCGCGTCGCCTCCCCGCTCCCCCTCCCATGGAAGGGGGGGTGGCACGTCCGCGGCGCCGTGCACGTCATCGAGCCCGAGGCCCGCCGGTGGCAGCCGCGGCAGCCGGCGCGCCTTCCACGAGCCCTCGGAAGGCGCGAGCCCGAGAGCCTTCCAGTACTGTCCCTCGCGTCCCTCAGCCTCGTAGTTCACGCGTACCTGTCAGAAAGAGTCATCGAAGAGGTGATCGGACGGGGCACGGAAGGCGATGGGAGAGTCAGCCAGGGGCCGAGATATGCGCCGAGATAAGCGCTCGGGGAGTGTCAACCAGGGGCCGAGATATGCGCCGAGATAAGCGCTCGGGGAGAGTCAGCCAGGGGCCGAGCGCACCTCAGCGCCTGCCGGGATAGGCTCCGTGGCTACGATCCACAGAGACCCTGCCAGCGCATGCGGCACGCGCTTCTCGGCGACCCTCCAAACATACGCAGCGTTCGGCGCCACACTGGAGTGGTTGGCATACGGGCCGAGAGAGCGCTGCTCCCAAGGGAACGGAGCTTGACTCGAGTCGCCGTCAATGAACCACGGGCTCTCCGGGCTGCCCACGCCGCCGTTACCGCTCGGGATGCCTAGGTTATACCCCGACTGCTGCTGCCACTCGCGCGGCAGTACCGGGCCTGCATATTCAGCCACGGGCGTGCCCGCAGGCAGGTGGACGCGTGCAAAGAGCCCCAGGTCGCAGCCGCCCGCCGGCGCGACGAAGCACAGCGGCGAGAGCGGCCCGTACGCGGCCGCGGTGAGCAGTGCCGCACTCTGCTGCGCACCGTCGACGTGCACGCCGGTCCCGCGCCGGCTGCATGCATTGCCTGTCGTTGGTTCGGCTTTCGCTGGCTCGGCGCCCGCGGGCGATCGAGTCGCGCGCGCCGAGCGTGGCGCACGCAGCAGACGCGCCGGCCCGTGCCAGTCTGGCAGCTCCGCCTGATGCTCCGGGCCCCGCCGCTGCTCACGACGCCAGATCGTCTCGACACGCGGCCTGAGCATCGGTCGTTTCGCCTCGAAGAGTACTATGGGTTCACGGTCTAGGAATCCCACCTCGGGCTCCCACGAGTCATCCGCGCTGCCGTACCCGACCCACCGGACGAGGAACTCGCGCTTGCCGTTCTCGCCCCGGCGCACATCGAGCAGCCGGTCCACCTCGAAGGCCAACTCTCCCGCCACCTCAACGGGCGGCGGCTCCTTGACGGGCCTCGCGTCCTTAGAAGGCTTCGCGTCCTTGGAGGAGCCCTCCGTCTCCTCAGCCTCCGGCTCCTCCTCTCTGGCCACGCCAAGGTGCTCGGCGACGGCCTCTCGCGTCTTGAAGGCGCGACCCTCGGGCGAGATGTAGCGAACGCTCTTGTCGCGGGTATTGAGAGGCTGGCCAGTGCGCTCACCCTCTGGATGGCCGGTGATCCGCTCGATGTCAAAGGTCACCGTCCAGCCAGAAAGGTCGACGCCCTCACCTCTCACCTCAGTGTGGAGCTTGAGCAGCAAGAGTGAAGCGATCTGATCGTGATTGGCCTGTACGCGCTGCTCGCGCTCCTTGCGCCCGCGCTCACCTTGCAACTGCTTCGACTTGGAGCGCTGACCGTCGATTATTGCGTCGGTGCTTATTCTTTGCCGCTGCTCCTCTGCAAGGAGCCGCAACTTCCTATCGGCGATCTGGCTCTTTTCCACCATTCAGCTATTGTCACAAGAGAGGTTGGCTATTGACGCGCAATAGGAGTCGGGCATCTCGATACCTCTTCGCGCGAAGACGCCCGCGTTCACACTACCACCATATTCACAGGTCCACCAAGAGCCGCACAGGACCAACGAAACGAGACACATGCAGACGGAGAGCGGAGAGACAACCAATAGAGAGTGCAGCGTGACCCGTGCACTCGGGACGAGGGAGGGCGACCGCGCCGACGTGTCGGGGCTCGGGGGACGAGACGCGACTTACGACGCGACTTACGACGGACGAGGGACGCGCTGGGCGGTGTAAGGGCGGTGTCTGGTGACCCCCCAAAGAGAAAAATGGCCGGCCGGCCAAATACGAAGGAGCAACGAGCACCAGGCGTGGCGGTCGCGTTCCGACAGCGAGAGTCCGGTCACGAGACGTCTGCGAGACGTGGAGATCTCGGTCGCGCCCCGGCCGCGGTCTTCACAGATCACATCTCAGATGACAGTTCTGAGATCGGTTGATCTGAGATCAGTGATCACACTCACCCCGCTTTGTCTTAAATTACGTTATAAATACACAGAAATACTAAAGGGACGAAGGGGCTGTGTTCAGCGTCATGCAGCGCGTGTGCTGTGCGTCAGGCAGCGTCGGATAAGCGTCGGATTCATACGTATAGTCCGCAAAATAGCATTGGCCATAGCCCATCGCAGGGGGGGTCACTCCGCACGCGCCACCCCGTAAAACACGTATTCCATCGAGTATGCCTGTGCGTTCTGCCTTGCCAGCTTGGTTTCGTCAGGCCCGGGTGCGCGTATGGACGCTCTGCTGGTTGCTGTCAGATCTGCGTCTGCGACGCCGGCGGCGCCGGCGGCGTTGGGTACTCCTCAGCCATCACAAAGTCTGTGATGGTCTCGCTCAGTTTGCGACGGCGCTTGCCGGGCACAAGGTCATCTGCGAGCAGCCAACGCGCGTGGGCCGAGGGAAGGCCCCGCGCCACGCACGCACGCTCGTGGCACTCCATGGCCTCCGCGAGCGCGCGAGGCGACGGGTACTTTGCGAGCACGTTGGCGATCATCGGGGGCGAGAGGCCATGCAGGTTGAGTAGCATACGCCCGAATGCAGCTGAGACGAGCTCCGGCGGATTGGTCGCCGTCTCGAACTCCTCATAGGTTTTGAGCAGCCCGGCACAGCGCAGCTCGGCTGCATCCCGACCACCGATCGTCCGTTGCAGCCGCTCGACCGCCGCGCGCAGGAAGCGTATCGTATCGTCGGTCGAGCGGCTCACGTGCACGAGCAGCCGGTCGGCCATCTCGATCGTGGCGAGCTCGTGTGCCATCCGCTGACGCTCGGCGACATGGGGCCACCTCTCGAGCTGCCCTTCGACGAGATAGATCGCGCGGTTCAGCCCGCACCTCTGTAGCCTCACTTTTTGCGAGTGGTAGTGGCGCTTCGACTTGATGGTCGACAGGAAGTCGCACAGCACCTTGCGCTCGACGACCGTATCAAGCACGAGCCACTCCGTGCTCGAGCCGCCGGCGCCGCCGCTCGAGCCGCTGCCGGCGCTGCTGCTGCCGACGCCGTCGGCGCCTCGAGCTGCGGTTCCACCAGCGGTATTCACACCTGTGGGGAAGGGGGCAAGGCGCCGTGGTGAGCACTTGCATGCTGGTCGAGCTGCGGTTCCACCAGCGGGCTTACCAGCGGGCTGACCGCTGGTGGGCTTACCAGTTGGCTTGGGGAGTGCGACGACGAGAAAGTCACCCACGGGCAGCTGGCGGCTCAAGGCGTTGAGGCCTTGCCCCTGCAGCCGACTGACGAGCGCCCCGGCCCTCTCGGCGTTGGAGAGCTTCTCGTGGCAGTCGACCACGATCGCCAGGTCGTACGCGTCGAGGAGCGCCGTGCCGGGCGCGCGCGCGCTCGGCTGCAGGCAGCGCTCGAAGGCACGCACCGCCTGCGCCGCGCTCGCTTCCTCGTCCATGACGTCCGTGCCCGCCGCGACCGCAGGGAGGGCATGCGCACCACCGGCGGCCTCCGAGGGGCCGCGCACCGCCTGCTTCGCCTCGGCGCGCGCCGGGCGCCGTTTGGGGCTCACGCCCACGACCGTTACGAACGACGACTCGGCCGTGAGCGGCGGCGCGCCCACGACAGCGCCGAGGGCGTGGGGCTGGTCCTCGACGAGTGCCGTGTTCAGAGATCGGTTCTCCCCGTCCTCGTCGGTCTCGGTGCTGCAGATCGAGACCGCATCGAGCTCTCTTGAGGCCGCCGAGGAGGCGCTCGCCGCGGCGCTCGCCGCCCGCGCCGCCGCGCCTATGTCCGTCGAGGACGGACCACGCGAGAGCTTGCACGCACGCCCAGCCTCGCGCGCGCCCCCGGGTGCGCGATGACGGGCGACCGAGCTGCGCCTGGCTGGCCCCGCCGCTTCCTCTGCACGATCCTCGTCCTCCGCCTCGTCCTCCGCCTCGTCCTCGTCGTCCACCATCATCTCGGCGCCGCAGCACCAATCGAGATCATCATCCAGCAGTGCGCCTGCCGCCGCGTCCGCGCCTGCCGCCGCGTCCGCGCCTGCCGCCGCATCCGCGTCTGCCGCCGCATCCGCGCCTGCCCCGGGAGCAAGCGCGGGAGCAAGCGCGGGAGCAAGCGCGGGAGCTCCGCTGGCACGTCGTGGCGCCGCCTCCCCTCCCCCCGCCGCCCCCGGTGACTCGTCCGCGGGGGCTGGCCAGCTGTCAGATGGTCGGCCGCTCATGCCGGCGTCGCAGCTCCAGTCGAGATCGTCATCATCCCAGGGGGGCGCCGCAGCGCTCTCCTCCGCCACCGCGCCCTCGTCCGCCTCGTCCGCCTCCTCCGGCTCGTCGATCGATGCCTCGAGCGTGCGGCGGGTGTTCCGCTCAGTGGGCTGCTGCTGTACAACACAATGCTCACGGGGTGCCACGGCCGCCAGGACGGCGCCCCAATCCTGTCTCGGCGGTGCAACGGCCGCCAGGACGGCGCCCCAATCATGTCTCGGCGGCGCGTGCGAGTGGGAGCCTGCTGTGAACGGCGCTTGGAGCGTCGTCGTGGGCATCGTCGTCGTCCTGCCCGCCTCGAGACCAGCGTCGTCATGGGCACCATCCTCGTCCTCAAGGTTGACCACAGCGTTCGCGAGGGCATCGCTCACGCCCGGCACGACGCGTGGCAGTGACGGCCGGGCGAGCGCCGCCGTGGGCGAGGGCGAGGTGAGGTCATACACCTCGCGCGGGAGGGCTGGGTACTCGGCGTGCGAGCGTGGCTGTGGGCGCTGTTGTGGGCGTGGCTGTGGGCCGGTCGCAGTCACCAAGGGGGCCACGCCCCCCCCCCCGGAGGAGGAGGTGGAGGCGCCACCGGCCGACGTGCCCGCAACGGCGCCGGTGCGCGCTCGGCACAGCGCTCGGCTTGCGGCCCCTGCCTGACCGCGACGCTGCGCGCGCGAGAGCGCGAGTGCCCTCCGCATCCGTCGATCCTCGTCGTCCGCCCCATACATCTCCCCAGCGTGCGAGCACGAGGAGCCATCCTCGTCGTCGTCTTCGCCATACCCGTCGCCGTGCTCGTCGTCGTGCTGCGCAGTCGCCCGCGCGAGGCGCGCATAGAGGGAGCCCGTGGCATCGGCGGCCGCCGCGGCCGCTGCAGCCGCCGAGGCCGCGGCGGTCGCGTCGGGCAGTCCCGCCGCCGCCGCCGCCGCATCTGTCAGCGGCACGACGCGCGGCCCAAAGAAGCTGAACCCACTCGCAATCGGCACGGGATAGCCCGCCGCCTTGAGCGTACTCGCAACGTCCGGAGGCGGCGCCGTCGCGGGCAGTGGGATCTGCGCGAGCACGTAGCCGCCCGCGCCGTCGGGCCAGTAGGCGGGCGCCCACGGCGGCGGCACATACCCTCCGCCGCCGAGTGTCGGGCCGTGCACATGGCGGCCGTGACTTCGACGCTCCTCCTCCTCGCGTGCATGCATCTCGACGTCAAGGGTGGCGGCGAGCTCGCTGCCGGGTTGCTGGCGCGAGGGCGCGAGCGCGCTGGGCGTCGTGAGGAGGCTATACACATGCGTGTGCCCCTCCTTGCGCATCACGATCAGCTCATTCTTGAGAAGAGTCTTCAGAGCGCCCGTCCCGGCGCCGCGGTGCACCCCACGCCCGCCGCCGCCGCCCCGCCCGGCGCCGCCTCGCCCACCGCGTGCGCGCCCGTTGCCACCGAGCGAGGTGGCCGTGAGCCCAATGGCCGGGCAGAGCTTCTGTGCGCGCCCCAACAGTTCCGCCGTGCTGAGCGCGTGTAAACTGCCGGTGCCGATCGCGCCCGCCCGGTACAGCGCGACTAAGATCGAGGGGGCAGCGGCCACCTCCCCACGGGGGTTGGTGAGCTTCGGGTGGTACACGCGCTTGCGCACTTCGCCCTCTTTTTCGGCGCCGTCGTTGTCCAGGAGGGGATCCTCCGCCTCCGCCGCCTCCTCCGCCTCCTCCGCCTCCTCCGCCTCCTCGGCCGTCATCGTCGTCGAGGGCGCTGCCGAGGGCGCTGCGACGCTGTCAGTGTCGGCGGCGTCCGCGTCCGAATCCCACGCGACGAGGGTCGGCGGCTTGCTGCCCGAGGAGGTCGCTCGAGCGGGCGCCGGTGCGGCTGGCGCCGGCGCCGCCGACGGAGCGGCGGCAGCCATGGCGGCGCCCGCACGTCGGCCGCGAGGTGGTGCTGTCGGCACCTCGGCGCACGCGGCTGCGTACTGCGCATCCGAGCCGACGCCATGAGCGTAGCCCTTCTTGAGCTGTTTGGTAGCCTTCTCGACCGCCCACGCGAGCGCAGCGGCGCCGTCGTGGCAGTGCTCCCAGTTGTCCATCCCCGGTTGCTCCGCGCCGTTGGCGAGCTTGCCCCACGAGCGCCACGCCATGCCCGCGCACACCCGCACGCTCCACCACTTGCCCTCGGCGTCGTGGCGCAGCCGCGCGACGGTCCGGACATCGGCGAGCAGCTGACCGCGCTCGAAGGCCAGATAGTCGCCGAGCGCCTCGCCGATCTTCTCGCCGACGAACTTGACGGCGAGCGCCTCCGCTTTGCACGTGATCGGCGTCGGGTGTGCAGCCATCGATTTGGCCGCACGGCGAAAGGTCTGCGCTTGCTGTCTGCGAGCGAAACAGGGTGCGCGTCCTGGCGTCATTTGCGAGTGCGCTGTGTGCTCGCGCGTGTTCTATGCGTGGCACTCACGATGAATGATTAGCATCTTCGGCTGCCGCTGTCCACCGGCGGAGCAGCGCGACGAGATTGGGGTTCGCGCAGGGCATGGGGAGCTGTGGCAGGTGGAGCGAGCCAGGAGCAGTGCCGACGGGGCTCGACAAGGCGCCCACGCCTCCAGCTATTGATTGATCGCGCAGTCACCGGGTCCGTCTGTCTGAGGCTCGGTGAGAGGAAAACAGAGAGGTCAAAACGCGCCTTTTTGTAAGGGCGCGCTGTATCGGCTTTTCGCGGGGCTTCATATGCATCAGTCATCAACAGTCAGTTTCATTCTCAAGGGACGGCTCTTTTCTTCACGCCGTCGGGGGAGGGAAGAACCAAGAACGGGGTTCACGCAACAGTATCGCGCCGACATGTTCGGGCCATGTTCGGCACCTCTGTCGCCAGGAAGACTCAATGGCGCGGCCCTC
>ENA-UOXG01000763-UOXG01000763.1-mixed-culture-metagenome-genome-assembly--contig:-NODE-763-length-21876-cov-39.405893_pt1 | contig 21876 bp, 16 predicted proteins | sample MGYA00238159_ERZ761634 | MGnify/ENA primary metagenome ERZ761634 (study PRJEB28908, sample SAMN08776845) | mixed culture metagenome | isolation source: Freshwater growth medium | place: USA... | reverse complement strand
TATGTACGCCGGTCCGGTGTCTTGGGTGTCGAATTCTAAACATTGGCTGTGAACGACAGAAGTGTGTGAATAGTGTGTGAATCGGATCTTGCTTGAATGCGACGCGCTAGATTCGCCTGTCTTCTTCAAATTTGGTTCGCGGGCGCGCGCCTTGCCGAGTTTTGTCGCGTCGTTGAAATTCAATGCTACAATCGCGGGATGGCGGGAAGCCGGGAACCGCTGCAACCTGCATTGTTGCCCGATCTGATATCTGTTATCGACGCGTCGCGTCCTCTCTTCGTCTGCGATTCGAAAGAACGCTCCTAGGCGTTCGAGACAGATCGCCAGAAGAGCATTTGAAACCTTATTTGAACGCCGAGCGCGGTGCCACGCGCCAAGGGGCAAGGGCCGCACGGCCGTGGTGGTGGGCCAGCCGCCGCCAGCGCCAGGGCCACGTGCAAGGCACACGTCACATAGGCGGGGGGGGCGGGCACAGCACTTCCCCACACTTGCACACTAACCAACACGACGCTCGACGGTAGTCTGACCCGTCCTTCGGGCGTAGTACCCGGTCACGGCCAGGCAGGCCACCGTGATGAGGCGCTTTCACTAGCGATGGTGAGCGCCTCGCTTAAATCAGGAATCAGGCATTTCCTGAGATGGACTACGGGTTCTCGCACCTCGCCGTGACTCACTCTCCCCAAGCGAACCTCCACACGTCGCTCGTGTACCCTGTGTACCCACCGCCGAAGTACCACGCCGCGGAGGCTCCATCGTGCCACCCATTCCCGCCGTACCTGCTCTGCGGCGTGTATGCCCGCGAGCCTTGCCCGGGGTTCCCTCTGGTTGCATTTGGCACATTCGGTACGTTGCATGTTCCTCCTTCGAACGCCCAGCCCTGAGCCGGGACCTCGAGGTCCACAGACCAGAGGTCGTTAAACATGAGCAGCTCGGGGCTCCCTTTGGGATCCTGAGGGCCAGGGTGATGCTCCCCGGCGAGCACGAGCATCTTCGAGCCCCGAATCGGGAAGTCAAAGTTTGCGCCCGCGTGCCGAGCGGTCGGTAGGTAGCTAACCGAGCGGACGCCAGCCTCACCGCACGTGCCGTGCAGCTCGACCGCACCGGGGTTGCCGCCGACGAACGTCCATCGCTGCTGGCTCACGTCGAATCGCCACAGGTCCTGTGTGACTCCATACCCATGCGCCTTGTCCCCGTAGCCGCTGCCGCCGAACATGTATAGGCTGCCATTATAGGACGTCGTGAACGCATTGTGCCTCTCCCCGGGATACTGCACCGCTCCGGTGTACACACCATACGCCGTTGCGTTCGGCGGCCTGTCTTGCACCTGTACCCACGACTCCTTGGCATACTCGTAGTACCACATGTCGTTCAGCGTCCCAGAGCCCGAGTCAGTTTCGCCTCCTTGGATGTAGAGCCTAGTCGGCACGGCCCAAAAGTTCGACCACCACCGCGGAGTGGGCTGCGGCGAGTGCTCGCCAAGACGCGTCCACGTGAAGTTTCGCGTGTCCAGACGCCAGAGGTCTTGGAGGTACTTGTCTTTGCTTCCTCCTCGCCCGGAGAAAATGTAGAAGCTGGACGTTGACTCGTCGAAGGCGTATGGTGCGTAGCTGCGGGCCGCGGGCCAATGTGCGCCGCCGTCACTGTTGCCTACCGTTGATCCCCCGAGGAACTCCCACGTCATGGATGGCATGTGCAGGCGCCACAGGTCGTTCAGGTAGCTGAGCGTGCCGTTACCGTCGTATCCATATCCACCCCAGACGAATGCGTACGGGCTGCTGTCCGGCGCAGCCCAGACGTGCGCGCAGCAGCGAGCCCCCGGCCACTGCTGTTCAGAAGGAGGGAACACGCCGCCGCAGCGGAGGTCAGTGGCGGCGGAACACTCTTCTGTTTGTCCGCCTAGGTATGCCCATTCACCACCAACGGCCGCGCCCACAGTAGAAAAGAAGAACAGGGGAGCGAACGACAAAGACATCAAGCCTTGGCCGTCAGAGCGGCAGCCGGCGGCACTTCCGTTTCACGAGGTATGTGTGGACACCTGCAGAATTTCTTGCGGTCGTCGCGTGTGCCGTCGGGAAAGAATAAAGTCCACACAAAGTTGCCAAAATTGGGCAGAAGATTTGGAAGCAGAATGTCCGGCTACCCACCCGGTATTTTTGAACCGGGTCCCCCCTCCCCACTGGCGGGAAGAAGGTTCGCGGGTGTGGAAGAGGCGAAACGGACCGCGCGAGAGGAGAGAGAGGGTCTTTCCCCGACCGACGCTTGAGGCGCGCGATGAAAGCCGAACTGCTCCAATGGAGCAAAAAGGACGGCGCGAACGTGCACGTAGCGTACGTCATCTATGAGGGCATCACACTGCCATCCAAGCTCATCATCACCAAAACTGAGCCAGCAAGTGGGCTACCAGCGAGTGACCATCACATCGTCCTTGAAAGCCGTGCAGGCAAGAGCAAGAACTTACTGCGGCTCGGCTCGTTCCTTGAGTCACATGGGCGCGCCGGACGAATCGAGGTGTCTGGAGGAGTGCTATTCATCACTGGCGCGAACGAAAGTTGCGCAACCGCGTGCTTTGTCAGTGGTACCGTTGAGGGGTGCAAGGTGGCGGTTGGGCTACCTGTGCAGCTGAACCGGACCGAGGCAACACTCAACCCGGGCGATGCCGAGCAAGTTCTGCGACCAGTGTGGGCCGAATGTTCTGAGACCAAGCGAGCTCTGCGACCAGCGTGGGCCTCCAGGGTCCGGTCGCATGAGTCATTGGCGTTGGCGCCGAGCTCATCAGTAGCGGCGGCGACTCTGCCACTACCATCGGCAGAAGCAGCAGCAGAGGCGACTGTGCCACTACCATCGGCACCATCGGCACCAGCAGCGGCACCAGCACCAGCACCAGCACCAGCACCAGCAGCGGCAGAGCCTGTGCGGCCGTTTGCGAGAGAGCTCTCACAGCGCAACGACCCGGGGGCATCAGACGCGCCCAATCGCTCACTGTCCGTGGTACGCACGCTGCAAGTGCTCGATCGCGCCAACGCACTGGTCGCCACAGTGGCGCTGCAGACACCGCTGCAGACAGAGCCCACGTGTCAGACGGCCTCGGCGCATTACGGCATCGGGCGGGCCGAGTCGAATGCAATCCGTCTCGGGGGTGCTAGCATGTCGCGACTGCATGCGCGACTTGAGGTGCGTGGGCACTCTATTGTCCTCGTCGATTGTCAGTCGACGCACGGCACAGGAGTGCTCTCTGGCCTTGGCAGCGCGGGGCCGACCCATCTCGCTTCCGATGGCCACCCCGTGACTCTGATCGCTCGCACTGATCGGATGGCGCCGAATAAATGGCTGCGTATCCCCATCTCGTTCGGCACCCACATCTTCTTCTTCTGCTTCCACAGCGAGGCCGCCACCAGCGTCACCAGCGACACGGTGCAGGATCTTCGGTGTGGCAACGGAGAGGGTACGCCACCGGCGGGCAGAAGGGCGCGCCAACAGGCGCACACTATCCAGCCACCGTCTGTGCGCAGCGTACCAATACCAATACGACGAGGCGCAGCCCGTTTGGAATCCTATGGACTGGACGTGGACCCGTGCGCTGGCGTCTTGGCGCTCGCAGCTAAGGCAATTGACATGGGCGCTCAGATGGCCGCTCAGGTGCGCACCGTCCCTGCTAAACCTGCGCCGGCAGCGGTCGCCAGGCCTGCACCGGCAGCGCCTGCCAAACCTGCACCGGTGCCAGCTGCCAAACCAGCACCGGCAGCGGCTGCCAAGCCCGCACCGGTAGCCGGGACAACTGCACCAGCAGCAGCCGCCAAACCTGGCTCCGCTCAATGGCGTTACGCCATGGATGGGGGCTCCAGCGGAAGGCAGAGCGAGAGAACCGGGCGGCGGACGGGAGGGGGCGGCAAGAGCGCTGAGGGATGCACTGCACCCAGGCGGCTGCGCAGGGGTGCCTTCGCCAACGCTGAGCGCACGCGCCGCCGTCACGGCTCGAGCGCAGGGGGGCGCGGCGATGGCGCTAGAAGCAGTGCGGAGAGTGCGGAAGAAAGCGAGGACGAGAGCGCGGAGAAAGGCATCGACAGCGCGGAAGGCAGCGATAGCGACGGTGCGAGTTGGCATGTACGTAGGCGAGACAGAGCAGCTCGCCTGGCCGTCGAGCATCGCGTCGGACCACTTCTCGAGGCGGAAGAGGCAGCGGCGCGCTGCGGCTATCAAGAGGTCCGTTGCAGCTTGATGGTGACTGCCGAGGGGGAACAGCGGCCCATCAAGCTGTCCGGGCTGGCGTTAGAGCTGCCTTCTGAGTGGGAGCACGTGCCGTACGACTCGCTGCGCGCCTTCGACACGGGCACGGAGCGTGGCTTGGGCGTGTGCTGCACGCAGCCGATCCGCAAGCACCAGATTGTGGGCGAGGCGTGCGGGCGCGTGCTGAGCGACGCCCAGTACAACGCGCTAGTCCGCGAGGAAGGTGAGTACATCTTCAGCTTCGACGACGAGATGCTCGAGCGCAAGCGCCTCGCGAGGGACGAGCTGCGCTACATCGACCTGCGCAAGTATGGCAACCTGATGCGCCTGCTCAATGACGAGCAGATGGACCCCCCGCTACGCCTCGTGTACTGGCCGCCTGCGCCCCCAGCTGGCGCGGCGGCCACAGAGCAGCTGCCACAGCGCATCTTCTTGCAGGCGGCACGCGCCATCCCAGCCCTCGCAGAGCTCACATGGGACTATGGGGAGGAGTACTACAGATCATGGCTGATGGACGAGGTGGACTGTGAGGCGGAAGAGGGGACAGATAGCGAGGCGGACTGGGTGGAAGAGAATTGGGCATGCTGCGACAAGTGCGAGAAGTGGCGCCGGCTGCCCGCCGGGCCCGAGTACTGTGACGCAGCCCTACCCGAGAAGTGGTTCTGCTACATGAATCCGAACACGCATCGCAACTCATGCGACAAGCGCGAGGAGCGAATGGGTGTGGATGAGATTTGGGAGGGGGCTGAGGCGGCTCGGAGGCCTTCGGGTGAGAGGGAGGGCGATGCGATGCGAGTCGACGGGACGACAGGTCCAAGTGCCGAGGCCGACGGCAGCACGTCACGCAAGCGCGCCCCAGGAGTGCCGACAGTAGTGTTGGACTCTTTCCTCGCCAACCAGAGCGACTCCTCGGATAGCGAGGAGACTCGCGAAGAAAAGCGGGCCAACCGTGCCGAGCTGAAACGGCAGAGGCAGGAGGACTGGGTCAAGCGGAGAGGTGGTGAGCCAACGGCTCACGGTCCGAGTAGCCCCGTTGACACGTCGAAGACCTAACAAATTTGAAGCTATCGAAGTTGTGTAACTGTAACTATTCAGTCGCGAGTGCGGCGTGCGTACCGCAACCGACTCTTAACCGACTCTGGGCCGGTTCTTGACGTTCGTTACACTCGACCCACCGACCCAATAGGTCATAGTAACATAAATTCGACACCATGTCACCAAACAAGCAAACTCCAAAGACACCCTCCACCGGACCGCGACCAATCGAGTCTGGAGCGGACTCTGTCATGTCGTGCCATCGTCACTCGGCGCGCGTCCTAAGACGCAGTCTGATACCACCACACGACCATGACTATGGAGACCGGATGGAGGGAGAGATCGGATGGAGATCGGATGGAGATCGGATGGAGATCGGATATTGCCACTCGTCTGTCTCGCTTCTCACACGTCCACGGCGGGCCATGGCCTCTTCACAACTGACGACTCGTCTGCCGTTACGAGTTGAGACCCGAGTCGAAGTCGACGCGCAGCACGAGCGTGCCGCCGTCGAGCAACGGCTGGAACGTGGTGTGTGGCACGCCTGGGCGCACACCCTCGAGGCACAGGCGCGCCTTGCCCAACAACACTGAGGCCGTGCCAGCATCCCATAAATCCACCACCACGAGAGCATGCATGGACGTGTCTTCGAAGTCGAAGGTCTCACCCCAGGTCACCATCGACGCTCCCTCGACGACGCTCGTTCGCGCCGTCCGCCGCTTCGAAAAGTCCGTCACGTTCACCGTAGCATAGGCCTGCCGAGCACTGCCGTCATCACGACTAGACAGACCCTCAGCATCGAGGACATGAACGCGAAGGGTACCGACGTAGTCGCCGGCCTTAGCCATGGAGCGTGGCTCTGCCGCAGGCAGAGGCAATGGAGGCAGAGGCGACGCAGGAAGCGACGACGCAATCGGCGTGACTGATGATTTCTGCGACGACGGCGGAGCAGCTGGCATCGGCGGAGCAGCCGGCATCGGCTGAGCAGGCGTCGGCGGTGCGGGCATCGGCGGTGCGGGCGTCGGCGGTGCGGGCGTCGGCGGTGCGGGCGTCGGCGGTGCGGGCGTTGGCGGTGCGGGCGTTGGCGGTGCGGGCGTCGGCGGTGCGGGCGTCGGCGGTGCGGGCTCCTCCTCGCCTTTGTAGGTAGCAACCGCCTTGACAAATTCAGCAAACTCCTCGCTGTTGACAGCCCCCTTCTTCTTAATGCATTTCGAGAGCAGGATTCGTAAAGTTTCCTCTGGCGGCGTGGGAAATCCACTCTTCTCGGCGACAGTGACCAAGGCCTCAAGGGCCTCGTCCTCGTCAATTCTGCCGCTTCCCGTGAAGTCCGCCATGCGAAAGTGCGTCTTTGCAGTGGCAGCCAGCATCGAAGGATTCGCGAGCAGCTTGCTGTTTGGCGAAATAGAACCCTTGGCCGTCTGTCGCGCCTGCCGCGCCTCGAATGCGTCCCATATGTCGGCCATTGCAAACGCCCTCCCCTCCCGATCGCGTCGGGGTGCACCGCGCCGGTGTGGCTACCGGCGTTTGGCAGGGCGTCGGCGTAGTGTGTGTGAATGTGAATGTGTGCCTGTGTTCTACTCCTTATATCTCCCACAAAAACTCCACCCAGCCCCCACTGGGGCCAACTGAGGACCGCCCGCACTCACTCGACCTGCACGGTCAAAGCCGTAAATTTGACGCGAGGCTCGGCGTGGTGCCGAATGTGCAGCACGCACTCCGAGGCGTTTGAACTGTCCACTTTGAGGCGAATGGCCCCCCCACCGCTCATCAGCTTCGACCAGCGGGTCGGATGGGGCCGCTGCTGGGGGCAGCCGCAACCTCCCGTACAATGAAAGGAGACCACGCCCGCGTTCTCATAACTATGCAAGAATTCCATTTGAAGAGTCAAGCGGCCGCGCTCAACGACTCGAAGCTTCAGCACCTGTCCTGCTTCGACGCTCACCCATCCGGGCTTCAGCGACCATGCGGTCGCGTTGAGCTTGGCCCGAAGATGAGCCGGGACCGATTCTTCGAATGTCCAGCCACCCAGATCCAATATAGAAAGGGAAGGGAAGTAATCGTAAGCTCCGTAGCAGTGGTTGATGACATTACGGCCCGACCGGCGACATTTTCCTCGACCTTGATCCTCTGCACCAACGCGTGCGGTCCCATCGGCTCGCCATGTGAACGGTACCGCCGCCTCAGTGTGAAGAGTGTGAGCAGCGCCATCATACGCGCTCGGGGTTGCGATGCGTCCCAGCCAGCGAGAGAGCAGCTGCGCCCATGAGCGAACGAGCACCGCCTGCTCGAGAGATGCTCGCCTTTTCCGCCAGGGATGGAACCCGTCTTGGCTGATGCTAGCAACGGCGAGCTCCCCAATCGCAATCCGTGGGGCAAGCTCGTCGAACATGGACAGCGAGGCCGCGCCACAATGCGTGGCGATCTGCGCTACGGCTCTGATGTGCTGAATGTGTAAGGCAGCGGCCTGACGAAGCTTGGCCGGTCCATCACCAGTCATGCACGCCTCGTGCGTCTCTTTGACGCTCGCTCGCTGGTCACCAGTTCGCCAACGCGCATCGCTTCCGTCGGCGTTCCGACACCAGAAGAAGTTCAGCAGCACCGCCACGGCGGGAGGGTTCGGGTAAGCAGCGAATGCTGCGAGGAGCTCCTGGTGCACTCGAGCAGCGCTGTGTGCATCCATGTTCACAGCGTAGTCGATCAAGACGAGGTCAGCATCGTCGGGCACAAACGCGCTCAAGCAGCCACTGAGGAGCAGTCCTGCACCAGAGCCGCCGATGCCACGATTAAAGAGGGCGTGGCGTGGATTCGGCCAGCTGTGGTTGAGCTCGCGCATGAACATGGATAAAAAGCCAGAGTCTCTCAGCTGTGACGGCTCACTCTTTCTTGGCTGGTGGGAAATGCGTCTGTCGCATCCTTCCCCGAAGCAGCCGCCAAAACTGGCGGTGATGGAGCCTCCTATGGCATAGACACGAATGCCAGCGCGTAAAGCTCGGCGCACACGTCTTTTCTGGCTGGCGTCACCGAGCAAGACCGCATCACTCAGAAATGATGCCATGGGTGGGTTCCGAGGCGTTGCTTTTCTGGTTCAGAGATTGAACAGCGAGGTCAACGCCGCATGGAGTCGACGGCAAGCTTCCGACGGCCCGCTAGGCGAGGCCAGCGTCGCGAGGGAGTCGACGGCAAGCTTCGTAAGCAACGGTTCGAGGTTGGATTTCTGCATGCAATCTGTCAATCAGTTCACCAAAGTTGAACAAGCACAAGGCGCAGGGTCCGTCGGATACTGGGTGGGCGCGAGCGGGCAGCAGGGGCTGGGCGCAGGATGAATCTCGACGCCAAGCGCGAGGTGGCCATGGCCGCCAAGGAGGAGGCGAGACGGCAGCGAAACGCAAGCATCGCCGCCGACAAGAATGCCAAATCGGAGGCGCGAAAGCAGGCCGATTCCCAGGCACGCGCCGAAGCTGAGGCCCAGGCGGAGCAAACGCGCAAGCTCATGGCCCGGCGGGAGCAGAACCACGCGAGGCGGGCCGCCGCGCGCGGCCATCCGGATGCGATCGCTGGCTATTGCAAAGCGGACATCGTTGCCCTCAAGGCAGCCTTCGACGACTTTGACCGCGCCGTTTTCGGGCTTGATGAGCTGACTGGCTTGGTGGATCTCGAATCGTTCGTCCATTGTCTTCGCATGCAGCACGAGGATCTCGAGCGAGAGGATGTGAGCATCTTGGAACGCTTTGGCGAGCCTGCCTTCGCCGATCTGCACGTCGTATCTTGGGGAGGAGATGCAACGCAAGACATCACGTTTGACTGGTTGCTCCCACGCGTGTGCCGGGCCGCGCGTCCGGCGCAGATTGAGAGTATGATGGCCTGGTTGGGCGTCGAGCAAGAGGCCGCTCCGAAGCTCAGCCTGGACGCAGAAATGCAGAACTCGATCACCGCCATTTTCCAGATGCTGAGGGGGGGTGGCCTCACATTGAGCAAACTACGAGAGGCCTTGGCTTCGACAGGCATCGACGCCGAGGATCTTAAATCGGCCTTCCAGGAGTTCGATCAAGACGGCAACGGGGCGCTCGATGCGAACGAGCTTGCAAGTATGATGGCCAGCAGCCGAGTGTAAACAGGGCGAAACGAACGGGTCAACGCCAAGATCGCGATATTCCGGAACGCGTCACTCGGCGAGTGAGCGAGCAGTGCCGCAAGCGGAGTCTGCAGTGACCAGTGTGTGGTGTCACAGTGACTGTGTCTCGGCGCGCCGTGGCGCGGAGCGAGACCCCGCCCCGTAACTATGGCCGAATGCGCTGCCCATGGGCCATGCGCGGCGAGGCCGAGGTGCCGTTCTCAGGTTCGAGGTTGGTGGTTGCGAGATTTGCGAATCTGCCAGACGTTGGGCAGGAGATCGGATAGATCGGATGTTGCCATGTTGGTTGGCGTTAGGTTGGCGTTGTACAGATACGGAATATACGTTACGGTACTCTGTAGAAAGAGACCGGAGCAAGTGGCCGCAAGGGGCGGCAGCGCGGCAGCGCGGCACTCGTTTTCTAGTTTCTTGGTCAGGAACCCAGCGGTGTCCGGTGATCAAGCTCCACAGGCGATGTGCGCTGCATCGAAGCGTTCCGCGACCCCTCATGTGCCACGGCATGCGAGCATGGCGGCCCCATACGCGGCCTCGATGTTCGCAGCGCGCGACGTGGGCACGCTGAGCATCTTCTGGCGCAGCCTCGTCCACTGCGGGTTCTGCGCGCCCCCGCCACTTGTGAGCACGCGCCGCAGCGGCGACGCCCCGAGCTCTGCGAGCGCATCGTACCCCTGCTTCTCAACGACGGCGAGGCCATGCAAGATGCAGTGCAGGAAGTCGCGCCGCTCCGGCGGCACCGGCGAGAGCACGCCGACGGCGTTCGGGTCTGGGCGGGGGAAGCGCTCCCCCACGGTGCTCGAGGACAACGGGTAGTAGTCCGTGTATGGTGGAGGTACGCTTGGGTCGATGGCGCTCGAGAGGCGTTCGAGCTCCCCGGCGTCGAAGGCTTGCTCGCGCAGCACGGCGCATCCGGCGTTGGATGCGCCGCCCACAAGCCACAGGTCTCCCAGCCGGTGTGAGTACACGCCACGACGCGCATCCTCCGCGAATGTGGAGGAGAGCAGCTTAATTGCGAGAGTGGAACCCAGCGACGTAACTGCATCACCGACCTCGGTCGCGCCCGCGGCGAGGAAGGCGGCGATCGAGTCGGTCGTGCCGCCAACCACGATGCACTCGATCGGCAGGCCCCAGCGAGCCGCCACGTCCGGGCTCACAGTGCTAATTGGCTCACCGGGCGGCACTACAGGCGGCAGAGCCATGCCAATCGCCTCACCGATTGGACTGCCCGCGCTCATCCACGCGGGGTACTGGAGCGCCTGGACGTCATAGCCGAGTTTGAGTGCGTTGTGCCAGTCCGACGTGGGCGCGCTACCGGTGAGCATCGACGCGACAAAGTCAGCTTGATGCGCCAGGCGCTCCGACGGCTGCAGTGGACGCTCGAGATGGTACGCCAGCAACTTCGCGAGGGCCGACGTGGCAGAGCGCACCGTGTGGCCCTCGGGGGTGTGCGCCTTGAGGAGCTCCAGCGCGCCGTCGCCGCTGCCAGCGGCGGCCTGCTTACTCACGGAGAAGTCGTACATGCGCGGCAGTCCTCGGCCTGCCGCAGCCATGCCAGTCTCCGTGTCGAAGAGAAGCATGGAACTCGAAGTGCCGCTCACGGCGATGCGCTTGACGCATGCGCGCACTTCCTTGGGTAGCGCATCGAGCTGCGCGTGCAATGCCGCGACCCAATCGGAGGCTTCTTGACTCCGTTCCTTATTGCCCCAGCCGTAACTCGCTGGGCAGGCAACGATCTCACCAGCCGCGTTGACGACGGCACAGCGGACACCGCTAGTGCCGAAGTCGAAGCCTAGAGCAAGGCCGTCCGTCAGCGGCGTTAATTTGCGCGCTGGTGCGGGTACGGGCACGGTCATCGTCGCGCAAGCGAGGCCGAGCAGAAGCACGGTCATTCGGGGAGCTGTGTGCGCGAGCGCTGCACGCGAGCGCGACGATGTGAAACTCGCGTATGTAACTGTAACGATACCGGTAAAAAGACACCGGGGGGAGCCGGGACACACACGGGACACACACGGGACACCACCGGTATGAAGCGTGAAACGACACACGCACCTTTCCTCTCTGAGAGACTTCACGCCGACACACTGCTGAGCAGCAAGCTCATCGTTCCCGCTCCGGCCCGCCCTCAGCATCGACCCTCAGCACCCGACCGCTCTCCATGCCGATCTCGCGGCGTACGGTAGCCCGACGCGAAGCGAGCTCTACGCTCGTGCGGCGTCCCAATCGTGGGTCTCTGCGCTGCCTTCTTTGCTGCCTTCGCGCGTCGCTCCGACTCCCCACATCGAGTCCATCATGTCCGTGGAGCCCGAGCCGCGTCGCCGAGCGGGCGCGCAACGGCCAACGCCCAAGCGACGCCGAGCGAATCAGACGAGCGGGCGCCCAACGGCCAAGCGAATCAGACTTCGACGTCACAAGCTTTCAAACCGTCAGAACGCCACGTCTCGAGTCGCGCGTCGAGGGACTCGGTGCGCGGCTCCACAGCTCGGCGCGCTTCCACAGCTTCCCGAAGAAGAGCTCAGTTTGAGCCCGTCGAGAAGCCGCGGACTCGGTGCCGAAAACGTGCGCGACGCCTCTGCGCGTGGGTGACTGCCGTGCGGATGCAGAACTCGCTTTGAGATTGAGTGCCTTCATTTTCAGAGCCTTCTCAGTATGCGCCTTCCACACCTTTCGTGAATTCAGCAGAAATGATTTGTCCCCAGGCTTTTCCGTGGCGTGCAGAGGACGCGTGTAGCACAAGGGTCGATCGGACACTTCGGAATTGCCCAGGCCGCCTAGACGCGGCGAGTTATTGCGCGGCGAGGTGCGCAAGACGTGCTTGATCTTGTCCGGCTCCGGTGCGGATGGCAGCGCTTCGGGCGAACGAGGGCCCAGGCGCGGCGTGATCGGATGAGTTGGCGAGTACCGCCGTTGCGCAGCATTGACCTTTCGCAGGAGCTCCTCGACACGTTCCTTCTCCGCTTTCATCAAGACATCATTGACCAACTCGTGTGCCGTCGGAACTATAAAGCCAGCTGCGTTGTTCTCGGGGCGGAACTTGTCGTCTTGGGTCCCCCACTGGGCCCAGATGTTGGTGAGTGAAGCCATGGACTCGAGGACTTCAAACCCGCCGGAAAGCCGACGTGAGCGATACGAGGATTTGTGGCTCGCGGGCACGTCTTCCCAGGGAGTCTGGAGTCTTCCCTCCAGCAAGAGGCTGGCCTGATTAGCTGTCGCCTCACTGAAGGTGACCTGCTGCTGCTTCTGCACCGCTAAGAGAGCCTGCACATTTACTCGGGTGGCGGGGATGGAGTCTAGGCGCGTGGACCGAAAGTTCTCATGCAAGTCCTTGACTTTGCTGGGGTCTATCCGCTCGGGCCTGCGCTTGTAAATGCCATCTTCGTCCATCTCGTCAATCTGCTGCTGCTTCTGCTGCGCCAACTTCAAGAGAGTCGCATGGTCAGGGTTTTCGGCGCCGTCGGTCGATTCGGTGCTGTAGCGAGTTTGTCGCCCTTTTCGACCCGCGTCTGTCATGAGGGTCCGCGCTCTTCTTTTCGCTTCTCCGCGAGCCTTCTGTGCTTCTCCGTGACGCGGAAATTTTCCTTCGAAAAGAAGTTCCTAAGTTTGGAGATCTCAAAGTTGAAGGTGAACCTGACACTCAGCTGACACTCAGCTGACACTCAGCTGACACTCAGCTGACACTCACCTGTGTGGATTGACGGAACTGCTGAGAGACTGACATCTGCTTCGGGCAGTCTCGCAAGCTGCGTCCGCTAGCATAAGGCCCGCATGTCCAACAACTCAGTTGGACACAGCTCAGTTGCTGGCAGACGCTGTCAGCCGCAACCGGCGCAGCAACCAGCGCGGGCCAACGGGTGCCGCTTTGACGAACCCGTTGACGAACAGGGTCAATGGGCGCCGCTGCCGCCCGCTGGGGAGCCGCTGCCGTTCGGCTCCCGCTGCCGAGCGCTTCTGATGACGCGTCGAGTGCCGCAGAGGCAGCGGCAGCGGGAGCCGAGAGGTCATCACGAATGGGAAGGTGACCTACCCCCTTAACAGCAACGACGGCCGCCAGTGGTGTGGCCGCCGCCGGTGCCACGACGCGCGGCTTGCCCTGCGGCGGTGAGATGGGCGCTGAGATGGGCAAGCCCCGCATCGAGGTCTCAGTGGACCCGACTGGCGCCATCGTGGGCACCGCTGCGGCAATTCGAGGGCGCCATCGTGGGCACCGCTGCGGCAATTCGAGGGCCGCGAGGCTGTCGCAGGCGGCTGTGGCGACCGCGGCGGCAGCGGCAGCGGCGGTGGCAACGTGGGAAGCTGCAGTGGCCGCCACGGAGGCGGTGACAGCGGTGCCAATCGGGTGCATGGACGGATCCATGGACGGCATTTGCGGTTCCCACAGCGAAGGTGCTCGCCGATTGCGAAGACGGCAGCACGGCCGCCGGGTCGCGTTGCCGTGGGCGTTGCCGCCGCCACGACGGCCGCCGGGGTCGCGTTGCCGTGAGCGCTGCCGCCGGCCACGGCGGCCGCTGCGGCCGCTGCCAAGGCGTTGGCGATGGCTGCCTCCTTTCGAGGCGAGATGAGACTCACGGGCGGTCCTGATGACGTCTGATTGCCTCCCTCCCTCACTCTGATGACGTCTGATTGCCCCTCTCATCAGGTAACCGGGAGCTGAGACTCACGGGCGGTCCTACTCCCCGATGGTGGCCGCGGATGGCCGCGAGGGCGGCCTCAACGGCGGCGGAGGCGGCCGAGATGGAGGCCGCAGCGCCCGGAGCCCCAGGCGCCGCACCGGGCGCCGCACTGCACGCTGACGAAGCGGTTGCGACGGCAGGCGGTGGCACGAGCATAGCCACCGAGGTATGGCTACTAGTATGGCTACTGGAGGCAGCGCCGAGGAGCGGGCGCGGAAAGGGCAGCATGGGCGGAAGTATGCTGCCGCCGAGGCTGCTGCAGACAAGGGGTGCGTCGCGGCTGCCCACGGCGGCGAGATTTGGAAACGGAGCTCCCAGAGCAATCCCAGCTGATGAGAGGTTGAGGCCTGGAGGGAGGCCTGGCATGCAGAAGCCGCTGCCGGGCATGCCCCCGTAACGGCTCCCCACTGGGCCGCTGTCCTGGAACATTCTGTCCCCTCCCATGCCGGCTGCCATCGGGCCTGGGAAGAGGCCAGCCCCCAGTGGCGAATGGCCCGGAAAGAGGCTGTGGGGAAAGAGGCTGCGAGCCGTCGCCGCGTGCGCCGCCGCCGCCGCCGCGCTCAACGCACTGTTGATCGTCCCGGCCGTCTCATGCAGCGGCGTCTCCTTCTTCTTGCGCTTGCTGCCGGAGAGCGAGCCCTTGGACGAGCCTTGAGGCGCGCCCTCGCTCTCGCGCGAGCCGGGCTCCGAACCCTCGCCCGGCACAAGGCGCGGAGGCGTGCCCGCGCCGACCGACACGCCCCTAGTTTCCTTTCTTGGCCGAGGCTCCCTTTGGATCTTCTGAGCTGCCCGCTGCCGCTTGACGAAGTCCTTGATGAAATCCGTGGGCGCGGGCCCCTCGCCGCCCGCCGCCTGCCAGCTGGCCTGCGCCTCGGCTGCTGCGTGCGCCTTTGCCTCGGCGGCCAGCGCCTTAGCCTCCGCTGCTTGCGCCTTTGCGAGCGCCTTGGCCTCTGCCGCTTCGGCCTTCTCGGCCTTGGCAGCCTCGGCATTCGCCTTGGCCTCGATCTTCTGCTGCTTGGCACCCGCCTTGGCAGCCTCGGCGTCCGCCTTGGCCTGTGCCTCCGCGTGCACCTTCTCCTCCTCTTTCTCCTTCTCCGCCGCCGCAGCCGCGGCGAGTCCTTCGACGGTGGGCAGCCGTTGGCACGCCGGGTTGAGTGGGTTTGCCGCCAGAGCTAGCTCGGCTACGTGCGCCCGTGCACACTTGGCGATGGCCTTGAGGTTGTACCCGCCCTCAAGAAGCGAGACCATCCGGCCGGCGCAGCAATCGACCGCCAGCCGCGCGAGCCGCCTCGTGAGCTCCGCAAACGTGCTCTCCGAGAGCGCCAAAAACCCAGAGAGGTCCGGAGCATCATCTCGATGGGCGTCGAAGCCCGTCGAGATGATGATGAGATCGGGCGCGAAGGCGCGCACCGCCGGGGCCACATGCTCGTCGTACGCGGCGAGGTACTTCTCCGGGGGCGTGCCTCTCGGCAGCGGCACGTTGACGAGGCGCGAGCTCACATCGAGCTCCGTACCGGTCATCGGGAAGAAGTTGTCTTCACAGCCGTGCAATGACGCGTACAATACGTCGGGCCACGTGCGCACGATCTCCTCGGTGCCGTTGCCGTGGTGCAGGTCGACGTCGATGATGGCCACGCGCCGCACGATCTCCGGGTAGCGCAGCAATGCATGCTTCGCCGCGATCGCCGCGTTGTTCAGCAGGCAGAAGCCTTGGCCGCATCGGTCATCGGCGTTCGCGTCCGAGACGGCGCCCGAGTCGGAGGCGGTGTCACTCTCGGCACCGCTCCCGATGGCGAGCGAGGTCGACGAGGAGGCGGCCGAGGTGGCCGAGGAGCCGGTCACGGTGCTCGCCGTGCCCGCCGCGGCCGAAGCCGCCGCGGCAAAGCTCAACGGGCCCGCCGTGGTGCCGTCCGCGCCTGCGTGGTGGCCGGGAGGCCGGATGGCTGCAAAGGCGTTCGGGCACTCGCCGCGCGCGACGGCGTCGACGGCGCGGCAGGCGGTGAGCGCGGCGCATAGCGCGGCCGAAAGCGACGACGCCGAAACGAATGTGTCGCCCGTGACGCCCGAGAGGTTGCGTGCCAGCGGCGGACGCAGACGATTGGGCTGGCGCGCCTTGGCCGACAGGTGCTCGCAGCGTGAGCGCAGCTTGTCGAGGTATCTGCGCGTGTGCACGGCGCGCACGGCCGGGAGGATGGTCGATTCGAGGTATATGACCGACTCGGTCCGCTGCAGCGCTGCGCGCAGCCCAGTCTGGGTCTGCTCGTCGGCCTCGTGCGTCAGCTCGGTGAGCTGCGCCTCGAGCATGGCGAGCATGGCGGGCGAGCTGTCGAGCTCGACAACGTCGAAGGGCGCGGCAGCGTGCACTGACGGCGGCGGCGGCATCAGCGATGACGCAGCATCCGGAGGCTGCTTCAACTTGACCTCATCCGCGAGCTGCCGGATCGCTTGCATGACTGACTGCACCCGCGCAGGCTGCTCGGGCAGGTGAGAGCGCGTCACGTGCGTGAGACACTGCAAGTGCGTGATGCAGAGCGTCCCTTTGCGAGCCGGGCGCGGACCGAATGGGCTGTCCATCTCAATAGCGCGTGAGGGACGAAATTTGTACAGAGAGAGGGCGCCAGCTGATGCGACTCATAAGTGCTCAAGACGCCGCGAAAATCTCTGCACTGCGTGACGGTCAACTATGTAGAACAAGCCGACTAACAACAAAATGGATCCCTGTGAAACGTCTTTCACAGTAGTGAAGCCGGCAATGAATATGGCGCGGGAAGGCTTCGCGACCTTCCTCGGCGGCCAGCTGGGCTGGGACGCCTCGCCACCAGACAGCGTCGGGCGCCAGCAAAGCATCGCGCGCAAGCGGGCGGGTGTGTACAATTTTCTGCAGGTGCCGTGGAACCTCGAGCCGCTGCTGCTCTTTGGCTACATGACTTGCCTCGACAGCTTCCTGCAGCTCGTGACATTCATGCCGCTGCGCGTGCTCGGCGCGCTACTCAGCCTGCTCCGTGGCCGACGGCTGAGCTACGCGCAGTCGAGTGACGTGCTGCGCGCGCTGCTCATCATCGTCGCTTCCGTGCTACTGCTCGAGGTGGACACCTCTCACACGTACCACAACGTGCGCAACCAGGCGACGCTGAAGCTGTACGTGATCTTCAACTTGCTCGAGGTCTTCGACAAGCTGTGTTCCTCCTTCGGGCAGGACATCCTCGAGTCACTCTTCGAGACCGCCCACCAGCCGCGCCGCTGGAAGGGCGGCCTTGTCTTCGACTTTGTGATCGCGCTGGTGTACGTCGTGCTGCACACGATGGTGCTGTTCTACCACGCTGTGGCGCTCAACATCGCCCTGAACTCGCACAACAACATTCTGATCACGCTGCTCATCTCGAACAACTTTGTCGAGCTCAAGGGCAACGTCTTCAAAAAGTGCGAGCGCGAGCACCTCTTCCAGGTGGCGTGCTCGGACGTGGTCGAGCGCTTCCAACTCTCAGTGTACCTGTCGATCGTGCTGATGCAGTTCATCTTCGTGCTCAAGGTGGAGTGGACGATCGACGAGCTATCCGAGCTTGGCCTCTCCTTTGGGCTCATCCTCGCTGCCGAGCTCTTCGTTGATTGGATCAAGCACTCCTTCATCATCAAGTTCAATCGGATTCAGCCGAGCATCTACGGCACCTTCGTGCAGATCCTCTGCGCGGACGCACGACGGCCCTCCGAGGCGCTCTCGCCCAAGTCGCGTGAGATGGCCGCAAGGGCCGCAATGGCCGACGACGGGCAGATGACGAGCCCGGGCGAGTTCAGCACGCCTGTCGCGGGGCGCATGGGCTTCGTGCCGCTGCCGCTGCTCTGCCTGGTCGTGCGTGTCCTCGGGCACGACGTCGCGCCGCGCGTGTACCTCGGGCACCCGTCGGGCTGGCTCATGTGCTTCCTCCTCTGGCTATCGCTCTGTTTCGTCAAGGTGCTCACCGGCATCACGTTGCTCGGATTCGCTTGCGCGGCGGGCAGTGAGCAGCAACCTCCGGGAAAGGGCAAGGGTGAGGAAATCAGCCTCGACGGCAGCTTTTCGCGCTTTACTCTGCACGAGAAGCCCGTCGAGGGCAAGGGTGCTGTCTCCCGCTAGCTTCGTCATAGCACATAGTAGTACACGTACCACTCATGGTACCACTCGTCTCGTAACTCGTAGTCGTAGCACATATAGGGTTTTGGTTTCCTGCTCAAAAAAAGTGAGGTGCGAAACTCGATTCATATAGAGTCTGAGAGCTTAGTGGGAAATATTAGCAAGCAAATTTGCTGCGTGAATTTTTCTCGGTGTGAAGAGCTTTTGTGTGTTTGCCATGTGGTTAACAACATTAGCGCTCATGACGCTCTTCGGCACGACGTGGGCTATATTTGAACTGATTCCGAACGTGTGGCGAGGCGTGCGCGGACGGGAGGGCACCGCCGCGTCCGTGTTGATTGCATACCAGGTGACAACTCTTGCCGGCAATGTCTACCTCGCTGCTGCCGGGTGGCAAGCATGGTCAGCAGTGGAAACGGCCTCTGCGGAGGATCACCTCTATCTGGACCTTACGTATGTGCGCGATCACCTGCTCGCGCCACTGCGGGCGCACCTTCTATCCGACTGCGTGCTCTACGTGGCGTTGCCAGAGCTACGCAATGCCCCGATGCTCCTCGTGCATCATCTCATCACAGGAATGCTAGCTGTGCTCGCGACCGAGCCTAGTGCCTACTGTCATTACTACATCATCTTCTTCGCCGGCGTGGCCGAGGTGTCCAATGTGCCTCTGGCCTTTCTCGAGCTCGGGCGGCTGCTGCCTCTGTTGCCAGAGGCCTATCCGCGTCTTCACGGCGCTGCGTGGGCAGCCTTCAGCGTGAGCTTCTTCACAGTGCGCGTGCTCTATTGGCCAACGCTGGCCGTGCGATTCTGGCTCGACAGCCTGGGCACGCTCCACGACAACCACCGAGCGCAGCACTGGCCAGTCGTGCGCACCTATCTCGTCGCCAACGCCATCCTGACCGCGATGCAACTCGGCTGGTCATTCAAACTCGCGCGCCGCCTGCTGCACATGCTGCCTGCGATAGAAGCCATGTGCCCCCGGCGAGCCCTGGGCCACGGCAAGAGCCGCGGCAGCTTCCGCGGGCCCATCTTCGTGGCGACTATGGAGTGGCGGCAGCGACAGCTCGTGGCGTTCGAAACGACGCGTCCAGCGCTCGTTTTCGTGTACCGCGCGAGCTGCTGGGCATATAGCCTCGTGGGTATCACTTACGCCGTGTGCCTGCCACGACTACCACCCGACTTTCAAAACACCGCCATCATGAGCGGGCGAGCATTCGCGGCATGCCTGGTGATCCAAGGCGTGCTCTCCTTCGTGAACGATGCGATCTGCACCTTTGGGTATCAAATGCCCGGACCGCGCAAGCTCTGGTTGTCCGCCGACCGCCTCGTGGCGACCTCACTAACCGCGAATGCGATTGCAACAGCTCGGGTGTGGGGTGCGTCCGATCAGTCCGGGGCTCCGAAGGAGCTAGCCATCGCTCTCGTCCTCTCGTTCGCCTTCTTCATCCCCTCGAGATTCTCGGAGATCACGGGGCGCATGCAAAGCTTTCTCTTCTTCCATTCCTGCTGGCACTGCCTGCCGTGCGTCTTCGCCTCGTCCTGGATCATCCTGTCGGCGTGTAGACACGCGTTTAGTGCGGTTTAATGCGGTTGCGGGTTGCAAATCGCGTTTAAATAAACAAACAAGGTATGACTAATTAGGCCAACTATCCTAAAAACAGGACAACCCGCGCGGTCGCGCGAAGTCCCGCAATAACCGTAATCCCATCGAAATAATCCTATCCGGGGTCATGCGCGATCGGCACGGCGGTGGAGACATTTGGTTTTCACTACGGTAGTAGAGGTGGTGTTGACTTGTTGCCGCGCTATCCTTTCGCTTCTCGAGGACGATCCCTCGCTTCCGCACTTGCCCTCAATTGAGCTTTGATTCAGGTTTGCGGCCCTCTCAGTTTTGATTTCAGTTTTGGTGCCCACGTGCGGCTGCCCACGTCGCGAGCTTTGATTTCAGTTCATCTCGTTTCGAGATTCCTTCCTTTGGCGGATCGAGGACTGCCTTAGCAACTTGCCCTTCCGTGTCCTTTTTTGGAAAGCGAACCCTCGGGGCTTCCAAAGAGGGCTCGGTGGACGCGTCTCTCGCCGCCCAGGCGGCCCATCCGGCGCTGAATCTCGGGAAGCGAACTCCCCAGCGTTGCGTTGAGGGGACGCCCGCGGCAGCGCGGGCGCTCGTATCGGCTCCTACTATGTGCGCCTTGGCGCTCGAGAAGAAGCTCCCGCCGGCCGCGCCGCCAAGCTCGCCCGCGGACGCAAGGAAACGGTGCGTGGAGAGATTGGAACGGTAGGTCCATCCTCCTGTGCTCCACGCCGCACTCTGCAGCGACGTGATCTCCCTCGAGATCTCCCTAGTGATCTCCCTCGTGGTGCGGCGGGAGCCGAGAGAGTCTTCGATCGCGCTCATGCCGTTTCTGGATAGCTCGCCCGACAGCGTGCCCCGTGTGTGCTCACCCAGCAGGGTAGCGCTCGGCGACCATGGCAATGGATCCACGCTCACGAGGAATTCGTGGCCATCCTGACGAACGGTGACCCAGCCGAGAGGTGCGGCTGTCAGTGCCAATCAGTGCCAATCAGTGCCAATCAGTGCCAATCAGAGGCAATCAGAGGCAATCAGTGCCAATCAGAGGCAATCCTACCTTGCGAACGGTGACCCAACCAAGAGGTGCCGCAGTGCTCGCAGTAGCAGTAATGAGCGATCGATAGGTGCCCGGCACGATCTCCTGCGTCTCGAGGACAAAGGCCTGGCCGCCCGCCGGCAGCCTGCCGACCACTTTCGAGTCGAGAGCCGCACCCTGACGGAGCACTAGCTGCGCCTTTGCCCTGGCGCGTGGCGCGATGATTCTTCCATCATGAGGGCTTGTGACCGCCCATTCCGCAATTTGGACCCTGGTATTCACAGCGATGCCGTCGACGCCAGTTGGCGATGCGGCCTTGGCGTAGACGATTGCGCTCGGCGCCGAGACCTGCGCGTATGCTGGCATGAACGCCGTCGCGCGCTGATTGAGCATCTTGTGCAGCTCCGACTCCGCCGCGAGAGCTGCCTTTTGTACAAAGTCGGGCTTGTTGAGCCGAGTGACCCACGCAGGCGTGTGCTTGTTCCTCTCGGCCTCGAGCGCAGCCCTTTCTGCGGCCTCTCGCGCCGCTATCGCAGCCCGCTCGGCTTCCGCTGCCGCGGCCACCATCTCGGCCTGATGGGCTGCCTCTGCAGCCACCTGCTCCGCTGCCTTCTCTGCGGCCAATCGCTCTTCAAGCGCATGCCTGGCCTCCTCGCTCTCGGCCGCTTTACGTTCTGCAGCGGCGATCGCCGCTGCCTCGGCATCCAATTTCGCCTGACGCTCCGCGGCCTTCTTGGCTGCTGCTCGCTGAGCAGCTCTCTCCTCCTTCTTCTTCCGCTCCTCCACCTTGTCGGTCAAGACGAGATCCATCGCTGCCTTGCGACGCGCCTGTTTTTCTTCGTCCGTCTCTGGCCGCTTTAACCCGCTCGGCGCGTCCTGAACAAACTCCATGTTAGAGGGCTGCGCGTCCGTCCGAACTTAGTTTGGAGGACTTTGGAGACTTTGGTTAAGTTTAAGTTAAGTTAAGTTAAGTTAAGTTAAGTTAAGTTAAGTACTTCACCCTGCTGCACGTGATCAAGACGCCGTCCATCGACTCTGAGGGCAAGGTAATCGAGGGCGAGATCAGCAAGCACGTGATCGATCACGTACTGCACGGCGGCTGCTACG
>ENA-UOXG01000741-UOXG01000741.1-mixed-culture-metagenome-genome-assembly--contig:-NODE-741-length-22187-cov-45.285966_pt1 | contig 22187 bp, 8 predicted proteins | sample MGYA00238159_ERZ761634 | MGnify/ENA primary metagenome ERZ761634 (study PRJEB28908, sample SAMN08776845) | mixed culture metagenome | isolation source: Freshwater growth medium | place: USA... | reverse complement strand
GAACGCCGTCATGTTGGAGATTGATGACCTCGGCCTGCCACCTCCTGGCCCACTCACATTTAGCCCGACGCGACGCACCCTCGTAATCCTGAAGGACGTAGGACTTGGCTGTGAGTTCGCTGTCGCGATCCCCATCACGCATAAGAGAATTGATGAGCTCGACGTACTGAACGAGGTGGGGCCGAGAGCTCACGAGCCACCGAGCACGAGCTTCCTGTTCCCGTGCGAACCGGGCGAGGTTGAAGGTGACGGACAGCGGGGGTGGCGAACGGTGACCCCCCGTTCCAGTCGGGCCTGTGCAATCTCGAGCCGAGCTTTGGCTTCACAGAAAGCCCGGTGGATATCGGTGTCGGTAGGAGGAGCGCGAGCGCTGAGTCCTACAAGCAGAACTCCAAATGCATCCGTGCAACGGGCGATGCGACAAGCTTCGTCCGTGAGCAGGGGCGGCCTGAGTTGTTCACGTGAAAGAAGCGCAGGAGACAGACAAGAAGCGGGGTAGTCGACTGCAAGCATGGGTTCGCGCTGCCATGAAGCTGCAATCGGCCGTGGCATGGCAGAATTCATCGCGTTGGCGGCAAGGGGCTGGGGTGAGGCTGAGGGTGAATCCGGGGTCCCCACGTCTCGCTGGTGAAGGGGGCTGCTGACGGCGCTGGAAGTTGTTCCATCTCGAACATCGCTGAGAACATCACCCTCGTGTAACCAGTGAAGCATCCGAAGGGCGGCGCCTCTAGACTGGTCGCGGTCGAGAAGCTCGCGTAGCGTGTCGGTGAGGCGCTGACACGCCTCGTCGTCGACGCGCAAAAATTCACGGCGTTCGGATAGCGTGGCAAACCTGTCATCGGCGGACTGATTGGGGGCGATCCGTGGGTCACTCTCGTCGTCCCCGTCGTCATCGTCGTGATGCAGGGTCCGCCGGGAGTCTTCTGGTCGCGCCGTGAGCCATTGAAGCCAGTCGACTCCTTGAGCGCGCATGATGCGTAACACGGTGAGCGCGTCGACTGAGGGGATGAGTTCCGAGTCGCCGATGAACAGTTGAGCGAGGGCTCGGGCGTGAAGACAGCCACTCCAAAAATTGCTCGGATTGGTTCTGTAGGAATCTGAGTGGATAATGCCGAGGAGAACGGGTACGAGCTCATAAAAGGACCGAAGAACGCTCTCGAGACCATAACTCCACAAGACACGGGCAACGGCGTGGTGGGCACGGTCGGCGGCGGGGGTGCAAACGGGTGAAGCCAGCGCATTAACAAGCGTCATAAGGCTGGCCGCCATCATAGCGGGCCAGACGTGCACGTTGCCGTAACCTGAAATGTGAGCCGCCGGTCCGGCAGCAGCAACGAACAGCTGAGACAGGTCGTCATTGACGGACGTGGAAATGCCCCGAGGGGAAGCATGCAGTTGGACTCGAGGTGAGGAGTACGAGCGCCGAAAGCCTTTAACTCCCTTCTGTTGCAGGACGCGCCGGCACGCCGGTCCGAGCGTCCCCTCGACGGCCTCGAAGGAGCCACCAAAGCAGGCGCCGTAAAAGAAGGCGTTGCCGTTAATGCTGAGCCCAGCGCAGCCGAGCGCGAGCCTCCTGCTCATCGACGAGGTGGCAGCCTGGGCGCCACACGCTGTTATTTTGGAGCGGAGAGTAGAGAGTCCAACCTCGTTGTGGCGGCCGTCCATTCGAGTAGCCATGCCGCAGTACAAGTAGTGTTCGGAGACGAGGAGGTTGGGGATACGCCGCGGGAGATCGCCGTCGACGAGCGCAGCGATGTAAAATTTCTTGCGGGTCTCGATGGGGATGAGCGTGCCGTCGCGACCGCGCTTGTATTCGAGAGATTGGACCACCGTTTTGTTGTTGCCCTTGATGTTGAGCTGACAGTCCGTGATGCGACTCCAGATAGACCAAAACAACGTGATCCTGTCGAGGAAGAAGGCCTCACCAGCCGCGTTGGCGGCGTCGTCGACGAAGACGAGAGATCCCATTTCGCCACCTGCCCCGTCAGGAGCAAACGCCGTGTAGCCGCTGATCTTGAGCTCGAGTGCTTGCGCTATCGTATCCATCATGATTTTGCAGGCTTCAGGTGAACCTTGCGCGCCTTGAAGGAAGCCTCGAAGGATTGGAAACGGGTCGGTGGCCCCAAAAGCCGTCTCGTACCGTCCTTGAGCGACTCCGTGCTACCAATTTTCAACGAGTCCGCGCAGTGCTTGAAGCCCCTGCTCGGGGAGCCCATAATGACGCATAGCTTGTGCTCCCGCCGAGCGAGAAAAGGACATGAAGCACTTGGTGAGGTCAACGTAAAGGACGTACAAGGCTTTGCGACGATAAAGAGCGTCGTCGATGCAGAGGTGCAGGGCAAAAGCCTGCTCTGTGCAGCCCCTGCCCTTGCAGCCGCCCGCATGGTTCGCAAGAACTCTAGCGCCAACCGGCGTGAGAGCCGTGTGCAAGAGGCACCGTTCGGCGAGTTTGGCGCCATGGTTGATGAGCCAAATGTCGCGGAGTTGCTCCATGCGCAAAAGTCCGGACGCCTTTTTGGGAATGAGAACAGCCATGATTTGGAGGTAGTGCGCCGGGTAGACGCCTTCCTCCATGCAACGTAGCAAGAGCTCGAAGTAAGCGAGTTCTGCAGGGTGCCCCTCTGGTAGACATTGGAGCATCTCAATGATGAACGGGTTGAAGGCCCGCGCTTTGCCCTTACGTTGTTTACGGGCCTCCCGGCGAAGTACGTCGACCGGAAGGGCGTCGCGAAGGGTCCAGGGGGCCCCACCCGGTAACGTCAAAGTCGGGGAAAGAGGCACAAGCATTTGTAGCCAAGTACCGAAGGCTTCGTCATCCGAGGCGCTAAGGCGGTTTTGATTGACGCCGTATCTGTGAGCGAGAGTGTGAACTGCTGAAGCGCTTCTCTGAATCTCGCCGTCGTCGTCAATGAGCGCCGCGAGCTGGAACCTGTTGGCTTTCTTGCGCTGCTTGATGGCTCGGAGCCGCTCATGCATGCGCTCAGCGAATTCCTGTGCCGAGCATGGTTCGCCGACCCCGAGGTTGATAGCGTTGTTCAAATGACGACGCCGCGCCTCGACCTCGGGTTGTAATAGAGCAATGGCGTCGCGGAGCCGCTTGGCGCATGCGTTGCGAAGATCCTTCCAAGAGAGCGCGCGCCCGGTCGCGGCAGCGCGCCGGATCTCGCGGTCGCGAACACGTCGGAGGATGACGGCCTTGTAGAGGCGGTCATTGTTGTCGGCAAGGAAGAAAGCTGAAGCACGGGTGTCGTGGTTGGCACTCCACTCGAAGGAAGCACTGACGGCCGAGTAAAGGCCTCGCAACCACTGGAGGCGGGTCTCGGGTTCGTTGGGCGGTGCGGCTCGCGGTGCACGAGTGGCCCATTCGTCTGCACCCATAGCTGTGCTGGCGCTGCGGACGAGGTGTGCTTCTAAGGCGGCGAGGGCGATATCGGCCGTTGCCCCGCGTGGGGCCGTATAAAGCGCAGCGAGGCGGCCATAAGCGGGCCAGGCGCTTGGGGATTTGCTGATACGGTACGTACTGGCTCGTCCTTCGCCAAGCTTCTCGAGGGTACCCTCGTCGCGAAAAGAGAGACTGACACGGTGATCAAAGGCATCGCCATCGCTGCCCCATTCGCCAAGAAAAATGCCACCCTTCTCGGAGGCCCTCCAAAAGGGGAAGGATTCACAATCCACAAAGACGAAATCAAGATCTCGGTCGTGGAGGTGCCCCGTGGAGGCTCGAAAAGTAAATTCCCCCTGCTTGAGTCGTGAAGGGATAGCTGCACTGAAAGAGTCGCCGTCGGCTCCGCCAAACCATCGCCGATAAAGAGCCTCGTCATGGGCCTCGTTAGGTGAGCCATTGCGTCGCGAGGTAGGGGAGGGTGATGCGTTCCAATCTCCGGCGACTGCAAAAGGTAACGTAATAGCGCCCGAGATAGTGTCCATCGTGAGCGTCATCACTTTGTCCGCCACGAGCTCAATGAATGCCGCGCGCGTGGCTTGACTGGCGGCGGCAGGAACGTAGACACACGCGAAGAAGAGATCCTCATTCGCGAGGGGCCCGCGCGTTCGAGTGAGGCGAATGCCGAAAGCTCGTCTGCCTGCGTAAAGTTGTAACAGGTTAGCGACGGCGGGTGTGAGCCGCCCGTCGGCCTGTGCTGCCTCAATGTCGCCGGAGTGGAGGAGAGCGATGGCCGTGCTGTCTCGGTCTTCACTCTGTGCCGTGTGCGCCTTGCGGAACTGGTTGCGGTGCCACGCAAGCAGAACCCCGCCGCGACGGTGAGCATCTTTGCGAGAGCTGGTTTCTTCGCCGGCACGCGCCATGACATCGTAGCCGAGTCGGAGTAGTTCGGTTGCAAGGCGGTCGACGCTGGCCTGTCCACCTCCTAATTCCTGCAGCGCGACCAAAGCCGGTCGGTGCCAAAGTTGAATCGTGGAGAGTAGCGACCGGGTTCGGCAATCAAGGTGGTCAAGACCAGCGGCTTGTCTTTCGGAGATGGCCGATCCCTTCATGTTGAGAGAAAGGAGCGTGAAGCCGTTCTCGTTGGCAACCGGGAGCTGAGGGTCAAGTCGCAATGGCTGGGGCTCGTCTATTTCGTCACCGCCACCGCGTAACCGTAGAGTTCGTTGGTTGTTCCTCGGCACATGCCGCGCTGTCGACTCGATCACGCCTGAACCGTCGCGATGACAGCACGAGCGGGCAGGTAGCAACCCTACTCTTACGAGTAAGGAGGGAGAGGAAGACCTTCCGATGGGGAGTCCCAAGGGCTCGCGTAAGGCCCGTAGCGTTCGTAAGAGAATACGTAGCCTGACGCCAGAGTGACGGTGGTGATGACGCGGTGATGACCGGGGCTCGGCGGGAATGCGGCGGCGAGTGGCAGGGCGGGCGGCACTGGCGCCAAAGGGGACACAACCGGTGTCACCTGCGCGCGTTTGAGCGTTCCTGAGCGCAGTCGCATGGAGGGCTGACCAGGTGCGAGAGCCGGCTGAGGCGGCGCGTCGCGTGAAGACATTGAAGTCGAGGGAGAGCGGATCGCCACGTAGTCCGCCACCATGAAGAGACAGCCAGATTGCAAACTTCCTCGATGCCATCACGGCGCCTTGCCGGCACGGCGCGAGAATGGCGAAGGAGAGCGGGGTCGCGAGCCACGAACAGAGCCCGGCCAAAGGAAAAGCGGCGCTTCGGCGGGTGGCCCCGTAGCGCAAGAGGGCCGTCAGGGCCCTCTCGAGTAAGCGACGCCGTCGTGGGCAGTGGACGTTCGCGAATCGGCGACCGCGAAAACCGTGCCAGATAGCGGCGCGAGTCCATGTGAGAGATAAGTGAGGGGCATGGCCCCACCGGACTCCGACTCTATGCGACCGCGTGCCCTGTTGCCCGTACTGTCCGAAGACGTGGTGACGCGAAGTCCCCTCGTCGCCCCCGGCCGGGGCCGACAGCTGAATACCCACACACGCGTACGGGGGAGAGACCGTGTGACCGGTTTCCTGCGGAGGACTAGACATGTCCACGCAGCCCCCATCGCGGGAAGACTCCCCATTCCGTCGCCCTTGCTGTGAGGCTGCGAGGGGCACTCGTGTCCCGTAGCCGCAGCCCTATCGGCGGCGGAGGTGCCGGAGCCAGTTCCGTAGCCGAGGCAGGGGTCGAGCCGGGTGCCGGGGCGGGCGCCGGGGCTGGTGCCGGAGCGGGTGCTGGGGCCGGAGCGGGCGCCAGGGCTGGTGCCGGGGCGGGTGCTGGGGCCAGAGCGGGTGCCTGAGCGAGCGCCGTGGCAGGTGCCGGAGCGGGTGCAGGGGCAGGTGCCGGGGCGGGCGCCGTGCCGGGCTGTGCAGAGACGCGGCGGCGGCGGGTGTCCTGGCTCTCCTCGGCGGCGGGGGGGCCCTCTGCGACAATGGCGAGTAGCTCGGCCGCGCGCGGGATGATGGTGCCCGGTGCAGCGCGGACACATTCGGGTTCTTCGCCAAGCTCGGCGTCAGAAGTTGGAACGGGGGTCTTCATGATCATGTGCCCGATCAACTTCTGCAGCTCGTCCAGAGACGAGGCCACCTTGTAGGGGGTGCCGACGTGCGATGGCGCATACGTGATGGATGTCTTCCCGGGCTTGGTCGTGGAGAGTAGAATTCCGCGCGACATGAGTGCGTTGACTTGAGCGACGGTGGCCGCGTCGTCGGCCGTCTCAACGCGCATGATCACCACGTTTTTGGAGACCAAATCGGGGGCCTTGAAAAAGGTGACCTGAGACGCCTTGAGCCGGAGGAGGCCGGCGAGACCCGGCTTGATGCGCAGGTTCGCGTCCGTAACGCTCATGGCGCCCGAGAGGAAGAAGATGTTCACTCCCTGGACTGGGTCGTGACGGAAGGTCTCAAACTGGGCATCGCCAAGAAGGGTGACACTGTTGGCCAGGCACCAATCCAGATGCGGCTTGCTCACGCAGGTGCACATGTACACATATTGCCCCTTGAAGGCGCGAGGGTCGGTGATGAAGTACGCGGACGAAACCAGGTGCTGGTGCCAGAGCTCGAAAATAACCTCGGACTGCATGACGTGGAGGCGACCACGGGTCTTGTCTACTGCGATGGCGAAGCGGAGTGCGTCGGCAGGCTCATCACGTGGGAGACCAGGGCAGAAGAAGTGGCCAAAAAGTCCTTTGCGAAAGGCTTCCGCGAGCTGGTCGACGTACTCGGGGAAGACGGCAATCGAATACAAGCCCGAGATCTGGTTGTCGTCAATGACAATATCGAAGCTGCGATGGCCGTTCTCGTAAACGTCCTCGAAAGTGACGGGCTTGGGCGCACCCTCCTTGGTCAGAAACGTGTAGTCAATCTTGAGGAGCAGGTCAGCCAGTGCATCCCGCTTCTTGAGCGCAGCAGCAGTTTTGATACCCATGGGCATCATGAAGGGGTTATCGACGTGCTTCGCCTCGCGGTTGGTGACTGGGCAGATGAACATGAGGGTGGGGACCTTGACATCCTCGTGCAGCGGATCGATAGATTTGTGAGTGTCCATAGTGAGCCTAGAGATGTCGCGCTCGACCACGCCCGGCTCGAAAGTTTGATTGGCGGGCATGCCTGGCAGGCGTTCTCGGACAGTAGTGGCCACGTTGCGCTTGTCTTGGAGGACGCGAGCAAGGCGACCGAGCGCCGGCGTGAGGTCGGACGCGATCGTCGGTCCGAGTGGGTTCGATGCGGGCTGTGGCGGGGGTAGGTTGTGTTTGCGAGCGCCACCGTTGTTGACGCCGAGCAAAGTCGTGTTGCCCGGGGCAGTGGGCTGAATGGCAGGAGCAGCGGCCACGGATGGTGGCGTGTCGCCCGTAACGAGAGTAGAGCTCGTCGGCGGATTGGTAGCAAGGGTGGCCGGAGGCCTCGGTGCCAGTGGTGCTCCAGGATGGGCACGGGTTGCATCTCTTGCGCCGCCCGAGGCGGTGGTTTCATTTACGGCATCGGCGCGCGCTGCGCGTTTGGCCTTGGCCGGTCGAGTGGGGGCTTGCGCCGTCGTCGTAATGTCCATTGACACCACGCGGTCGCGCGTATCCGTGTGGGAAGGGTCCATCGTTCGGCGCGGGCTCACGCTGCGTGGCTCCGGCGACCGCCGTCGCGCGCAAGGAGGCTCGCACTGAAAACTCGCGCCGAAAAAAAGGATCGGCCCGTCAACTGGATGGCGTTCGCGAATCAAGCGTGTGCTAGGTATGAGCGTCCGTTCAGCAACCTTTTTCTACGGGGTTTCCAACTCTGACGTCGCATATGACAGTTTACGATACTTATCGAGTTATCGACTTCGGTCGTATGAACGTATCGTCTCCTCTCTCTTCGCTTTCTGGACACTGCCGCGCTCCACCTCACCTTCCGCTCGCACAAGGCGCGCGTCCTCACAACGCCGTTCCGCGCTCGAGGTTGGCGCGAATCTCGGACGTGTACCCGTCGAACGCGCGCCCAATCTTCTTATTAAACACCTCATTGCGCCGGTTGATGTATGTAACGTCCGCGTCCTCGTTGAAGGTGCGCCGGCGTGACCAGTTGGAGCGGCGCACGGCCGCGTCGTGCATGTCCTCGACGAGTGCCTGCACGCGCTCCTTGGAGACCGGCGGCGCCTGCCCATACGCGAGCGGGTCTGCATCGCCCTCGTCGACCACCTCATCACCCGTCGCCGCTCGGCCGGCCTCGGCCACGCGATTGGTCTGCTTCTTGTAGTGCCGGTACTGCGCCTCGTTATTGTACACATCCCACCCGTACTCGGCCCGACGCTTGCCCTTCTTCTCGGCCTTGTACAACCGTTCTGCCGCCGCCTCGGCCGTGATCTCCAAGTGCTGCTCCACCTCGGTGGCCTCGCCGCCGCCGCTCTCGGCCCGCGCCTTCTGCTTCGCCTCGTACGCGCGCTGGATGCGCTCCTCCTTGAGGCCGGCCTCACCAAGCTTGGTGCGCCGGTCCTCAGCCACGACCGCCTTGTGGTTCTGCTGCCGCGCTGCACCAAGCTTTGACTTGAGCTGTGCCAGCCGCTGTGCAGCTGCGCTCTGCGGGAGCGATGACTGAAGGGCCGAGTCGCTCGATGAGGCCGCCGGTAGAGATGTGCCCAGGATGGCAGGCAGTGGTACTGCGTGGTAGCTCACCGCATGGCCGTCAATCTCGTCCATGGTTTGGCGGGGCAGAAAAAGGCGGACGCCCAAAGGTCACGCGAGTTGTCACGCCCAGGGGGTCGCACCAGACACACGCGTTTCACATCAAACTGAGTGTTGTTTGGGGATAGGCCGCTTAGAGCCAAGCGGTTCTGTATTAAATACAATTGTACATCGCAAACGCAACTCGTATTCCAAAATTTGGGTCGAGACCGATGGCGTACGCCTGTGACCATCTCAGGGCTGCGACAAGCGCTTCTCGCGGTCGGACACCCTCACGAATCACAAGCGCATGCACACAGGCGAGCGGCCGTGCTCATGCGCTCCTCAATGTTAACTGAGTCGACAGGCAACGAGGAATAGGAACGAACTTGTCGAGAAAGTTTCGGTAATTGACACCAAATGTGGCGCGGTGTCGCAAACGGACGAATTTAGAAGGTGCGATTAACGTGCACGATTAACGATGGCGCTGTGCACGGGCGAGCGGCCGTACGCCTGCGAGCACGAGGGCTGCGGCAAGCGCTTCTCGCGGTCGGACACCCTCACGAATCACAAGCGCACACACACTGGCGACCAGCCGTACGCCTGCGACCACGAGGGCTGCGGCAAGCGCTTCTCGCGGTCGGACACCCTCACGAATCACAAGCGCACACACACTGGCGACCAGCCGTACGCCTGCGACCACGAGGGCTGCGACAAGCGCTTCACGTGGTCGGACACCCTCACGAATCACAAGCGCACACACACGGGCGACCAGCCGCCGTACGCCTGCGAGCACGAGGGCTGCGGCAAGCGCTTCTCAGAGTCGAGCAACCTCACGGTGCACAAGCGCACACACACGGGCGAACGGCCGTTCGCCTGCGAGCACGAGGGCTGCAGCAAGCGCTTCTCAGTGTTGGACACCCTCACAAAGCACATGCGCACGCACACGGGCGACCAGCCGTACGCCTGCGAGCACGAGGGCTGCGGCAAGTGCTTCTCGCGGTCGAGCAACCTCAAGTCGCATATGCGCACAAGCTCGCATATGCGCACAAGCTCGCATGGCCAGTGCAGCCACAATGCGCCGGAGCACCTGTGTGACGACCTCGAGTGCGTCCAGCGGCGGGACATGCGCCGCCAGCTCGCCGTGGACTTTGGCCTGCAAGCAGCCAGCTCGCCAGCAGCGCGCCCAGCGCCTGCCGTGCTCCCATCAACGCCGCAGCGCTCGAGTGGCAGCAGCCGCAAGCGCCCACAGGAGGCCGAGGACTGGTACGAGGACGAGGAGGGCATGCAGCTCGCTGTGGCCCTGTCGGCCTCCGTCACAGAGGCGGGCCTTCCCGATGAAAGGCGACAGTGGCTGGAAGGCCGGCCGGCTCACATGCAAGGCGCTTCTTCCAGCTTCGACATGGAGCATGCTGGCAACAACGACGAGTTGGATGAGGTGGAGGTGGAATTGGAAGTGGAGGAGGAGGGTCCTTGCTTCGGCTGCTGCTTGGGCGGGGAAGTGACCTTGATCGGCACGGCGCGCGATCGACCAGACCCGTCCGAACCCGACGGCGGGTGGGGATACACCCCATGCTGCGGACAGACGGCACACTTTGACTGCCTCGGGCGCTGGCTCACCCCGGACGATCCTGACCATGGCAGGCTGGTGGAGTCGACGAGCGGGCTGGTGGCCATCGAGCTCAAGTGCCCATTTTGCAAGAAGGCGCTCTCCCGCTCGCGCACGCGCATGCTGATGATCTAAGCCTAATGTGTGAATCTTGTTGATTTGCTGCCGTGTCGGTTTTGATATGTCGGCCTTGGCGCGCTTCGGCAGATTGTCCCAAACAAAAAGTCAGTCAGATCGGTTAGGGGATCAGATGATTTATAATCGGAGGTGCCCGAGACGCGAGAGCTGTGCTACAGCTGGCCAAGTGTTGTTAAGTGTTGAGCTCCGCTCTCGGCTCTGAGTCACAGCACCACACGTTCACGGACGTTTTCTTCTACAATAGCGCTGGGAATCACAGATTGAGACATGAGAGCCAGCACGGGGCCTCATTACCAGATTACCTCAAACTTGACATGCCCATGGCACGCAATCGTACATTCGTACTGCAACCGCAAAGTCATCAGATCACCTACGTACCGTGCCTCCCCCGGATCGCTGTCTCAGGCTCAGCGTATCAGGCGGGGTTCGCGCTGGCGGCGGTATGTGCCCGCCTGGTGGTGTGTACCCGCCTCGCTGCGGCGAGGGCTCGTAGGGCTGCTGGCCGGGGGGCAGCAGGCAGCGGCGTAGGCCCACGATGCACGGATGGAGCACTGGCTCGAGGCACTGTGCCGTGGCGCCAGGCAGTGCGGCGAGCCCCTTGCACACCTCGGTACCCACGTTGCCTGTCTCCTTGGCCACGTGAGCCGTGGAGCGGCCACATGCGAGTACTCCGTCTGTGGTCGTGCGCGCGCACGTGCCCGCTGCGTTCGCGGTGCCCTGCGCGCACTCGATCGTGGCTTTCGACGTGCCCTGCGCGCAAGAGACAAAAGCGCCCGCCGTGCCTTTCGCGACGAAGACGACGCCATTGGCCGTCATCTGAGCTGCTTTGAACACAGCGAAGCCCGTCCCACCTACAACGACGACCACGCCCATCCCAATCGCTTTGACGATGAAGGCGGTGTGGTGCGCCACGGCAAGGGCTGCTTTGACGGTCAGCTCGCCGGCAGCCTTACGCGCCTCATTGAGGGCCGAGAGCAACGCGCCCGCCTGCACAAGCAGCTGTACGGATGCCGCCCCCGTGGCCGCACCCGCCTCCGCCAGCTTGATGGCCGTGAGGCTCGCGAGCTTGCCCACTTCATCCCGCGCGCGCACGGCCGCGGCGACCGCCACCTCGGCCGCCATCGCCGAGGCGGCGACAGTGACGACGGCGAGGGCGGACATCTTCTCCCTGGCGGCGATGGCCATCTCGGCCAGCGCCTGGGTGGCCGCCACGGCCGCCTGCGCTGTGGCGTGGCTCGCCTTGACGGCGAGCGTCGCCAGGGCGGGCCAGCCGACGGTCGTGCTCCACTCTGCCGCAGAGATGGCCATCGCCACGCTGTTCTCAGCCGCCGTTGCCGCGAGCCTCGCCAGAGTGTCTCGGGAGGCCACGGCAAGCGCCATCGCCTGCGAGGCAGCGAGCTGCGCAAACATCGCCACCGCCGCGCCAGCGAGGCTCGCCTGGTCCTTGCCCCATTGTGCCACCATCACAACGAGCTGAGCGACCACCGCTGCCGCCTTGGCGATCGCCTCGGCACACGTGGCGGCCAAAGCGGCTCCGCGCTGCTTGGTCGCCGTCCACATCTCGCTGAGCCGAATGGCACACTGCACGACCGCCGCCGCGCGCCCGGCCGCATCCATCGCGATCTTGGCCTGCTCGAGCTCGCTCTCGAGCCGCTGCACCTCCAGATTCTGACTCTGCACGCGCAGCCGCTCCTCCTCGAGCGCCGACTGCAGCGAGACCAGCTGCTCCACGTGCACCGGTGCCAGCGCCGCCTCGGTCTCAGGGGTGTAGTCAGGGGACGCCTGAAGGTCGCGGAGCATCGCCTTGAATTGAGGCGACGCCTTGAGATCGTCTAGGGAGATTTCGTGCGCAGACGGCGTCGCTGGTGGCGTCTCGGGAGGCTCGATGGCAGCAGGGCGCTCGGCAGGGCGCTCTGCGGTCACCTTGCTCGCAATCTTCACCTCGGCTGAGCTCGCAATCTTGGACAGCGCTGGCGAGGGCCAACTTTGTGCGAGCAGGTTCTTCTCAACGGCCGCCTCGGCAACCAGGAGGTCCTCCGTGCTCTTGTCCTCAGTGCTCTTGTCCCAAGCTGACGCCTCCCCCGTCCTGCGCGGCGTCTTGTCGATCGCCTGCGCTGCCTCGGTCAACCAAGCTGGCGTGCCTGGCGTGCGCGCCCCCGCCGCTGTGGACCCTCTGATCTGGGCCGCGAGGTCAGGGGAGGAGCCTGCCGGGCTGGGCATGTACCCTAGGTTGTTGTACGAGCCCGTGGGGCTCGGCATGTATTTGGCCGGGCTCGGTGTGTGCAACGCGGCGCGCTGCGTCGTATGCGGGCTCAGTGGTCCTGCGCTAGTTGAGCCTCCGAGGTCCTCGCGCCGTGCTGAGCGTACGAGGTCCTCCACGCCCCTGGTGGCCGCCTCAAGCTCACCGAGCAGCACTTCAGCCCTCGCTTCCACCTCGATCGCCTTGCCGCGCTCCTCGGCGAGCTGGCGTCGTGCGAGGAGCCCTCGGATAGAGCTCTGAACGATCGTCGCCGCAAGTTCCTCAATCTCTTCATCCGTTGGAAAGTCTCCTTGCTCCATCTCGGCGGTTATCTCGGCGCTCCCAGCGTCGGCCTCCACCTTGGCTGCCCCAGCCTTGTCCTGAAGTGGAATCAGCAGCGGCGATGAGGAGCGTTCATAAGGCACTTCGGAGGCGGCCGAGGCCACGGCCGCCTCCCCACCCTCGGCACCTCGGGATTGCGCGGGCGCTCGGGACGGCGCTCCGGATGGGACGGGAGCGTGAAAGGAGACGCCGTAACGGCCGTCCGAGTTGCGAATCAGCACCGCCACCCGGGTGTGTGCTTCAGCGGGCGCGGCAGCTGGTGGCGGCACCTCCTTGGCTGACCCCGTCTTGTCCTCAAGTGGTGTCAGCAGCGGTGAAGAGGAGCGCTCATAAGGCACTCCCCATGATGAGGAGCGCTCGTAAGAAAGATCGTAAGGCACTACGGAGGCGGCCGAGGCCACGGATGCCTCGTCGATGGCTTTGCAAATCGCCTCGCTGGTATAGGCAAACGCAAGGGCCTGAATCTCGCGAATCTCGCGAATCTCGCGAATCTCGCGAATCTCGCGACTTGTCGGCGACGGCTCAGGCGCGGAAGGCTCAAGTGCGACGTTTGGCGATGCCTTCGGCGAGACGACCTTCGGTGACCTCGTCGGCTGCTCCAGCGTCACCGCCGACGCCGCCGCCGCTGCTGTGGGCACCGTCGCCGCCGCGGGCAAATAAGGAGCGGCCACGAGTGGCGTTGCGTTCTGAGCCTCTGCGGACTCCTCGGCGATCGCCGGCAGCGGCTCGCCGAGATTGGTCCCGAGATTGGCTCCGAGATTGGCTCCGAGATTGGCTCCGAGATTGGCTCCGAGATTGGCTCCGAGATTGGCTCCGAGATTGGCCCCGAGACTGGCCTCCTTTCCCGGTGATTCTCCCGAAGATTTCACCTCCACAGCCCGCGCCGTCAAATCTCGCTCAATCTCCATCTCACGCTCCGCCAGCTCCAAGCGCTTCTTGAGCTGTTCGAGCTCCGCCTGAACTACAGCAGCAGCTACTGCCTCTGGCATAAGGGCCTCTGCGACCGCCTTTGCCTCTGCGGCTGCTTTCGCCTCCGCAGCCGCCTTCGCCTCCGCAGCCGCCTTCGCCTCCGCAGCCGCCTTCGCCTCTGCAGCCGCTTTAGCCTCGTTCGCCTCCAAAACTGCCTTCGCCTCCGCGACCGCCTTTGCCTCGGCGGCTGCCTTCGCCTCTGCGGCTAATTTCGCCTCCGCGACCGCCTTCGCCTCTGCAGCCGCCTTCGCCTCTGCAGCCGCCTTCGCCTCCGCAGCCGCCTTCGCCTCCGCAGCCGCCTTTGCCTCTGCAGCCGCCTTCGCCTCCGCAGCCGCCTTCGCCTCTGCAGCCGCTTTCGCCTCCGCAGCCGCCTTCGCCTCTGCAGCCGCCTTCGCCTCCGCAGCCGCTTTCGCCTCCGCAGCCGCCTTCTCCGCCGCAGCTGCCTTCGCCTCCGCGTCAGCTTTTGCTTGTAATTCCTCGATGGCCGCCTTCGCCTCCGCTGCCGCCTTTGCCTCCGCTGCCGCCTTCGCCTCCGCAGCCGCTTTCGCCTCCGCAGCCGCCTTCTCCGCCGCAGCTGCCTTCGCCTCCGCGTCAGCTTTTGCCTGTAATTCCTCGATGGCCGCCTTTGCCTCCGCTGCCGCCTTTGCCTCCGCTGCCACAATGCGTGCCTGTGCGTCCGCGACCTCCTGCTCTAACTTCCTCAAGCGCGCTTGCACCTCTGACCGCACGCGCGCCTCCGTCTCCGCCTTCTCAGCTGCTGCTCTTCGCTCGGCCTCCGCCTGTGCCTTCTTCGCCGTCTCCTCCGCAGCCTTCTTTGCCTCTGCTGCTCGCTCGGCCTCCGCAGCCTGCTTCGCCACGTGGGCCTCGGCGGCGGCGATGGCGGCGGCATCGTCAATGTCTATCACCGCCCCCGCCCCTGCGACAACAGCGGCCGCCTTGGCCTCCGCCGCCGCCGCCTTAGCCTCCTCGGCTTGCACCTTCAAGGATCGCTCAATGACCATCTCGCGCTGTGCTGCCGCGAGTCGAGCCTTGAGCTGCTCGATCTCGAGCTCCTCAGATAAGCTTGAGATCCGCCCGAGCGCTGCTTGCGACGCCTCGGGCGACAATGAGAGCTCGCTCCACGCTCCGCCGGCCGCCTTTGATGGCGATGTCGGAGCCGACGGCGCCGGTGCAGCCGCTACTACAGGTCGCCATAGGAGATCGCCTGGTCGGATGGGTGAATAGCCTGCGAGCCCGCAGCTCTCGACCATCTTGAATACCTTGCCGCTCAAGAAGACGTGTTCCCCTCTCTGGTAGACTTTGGCAGGGTCGTAGGGTGGAATCGATAGGTCTTGCTCCACTGGCGCCGCCGCGGCTTCCTCTGCGATCGCATCTGAGGCTGGGTTGCCCGACGCCACTGCCTCGGCTGCGGCCGTGGCAGGAGCCACGTGCTTCAGCCGCACTCCTTGCTGAATCTCAGAGAGGAGACCGCTGCCGCCACCGCCGCCGCCACCAATGCCGCCACCGCCGCTACCCGGCCGCCAGGACTGTGCGGCGCTAGCACTGCTGGCGCTGCTGGCGCCGCCGCTGCCGGCGCTACTGCTGCGGCTCGCGGAGTCCTTCGGCTCCGAAGGTGTCTTGCGCAGGACGGCGTTCTGAATCTCGAGGTTGAGAGCTTGCTTGGGCGGCTGCGCCTCGTTCTTCGAGGTGGCTGCCTGGAAGCTTGGCGAGGAAGATGCCTTCGCTTTTGCCGCCGCCTGCTGCGCCTGCCGCTTCTCCTCAGGTACCAGCGACGAAATGACCGCGAGCGGAGAGATGGTCTCAGCCGGTGTGCCCGCCGCCGCCGCCGCCTCCCACGGCTGGAGCGCCCACGCGAGACGAGGAGCATCGTAGCCATCCACGTCCTCGTGCTCGGACTTTTTGCGGCCGCACTTGCAGATGCCAAAGCGGTCGGCGGTGAGGTCGACGCGATAGCGTGAGCACTTGCGCGGCGAGGTAGGTGCCGCCTCGTTGAGCGTTTCCTCGAGCTTCCGGAAGCGGAATCGCAACTCGTTCGTGTCCGGGACCAAGGGTGAAGTATCGGAAAGGGCCTCAGCCTTTGGGTTCGGCGTCGGCGGGTTGCGCGACTTGAGCTCAAATCCAGCCATGAAGCCCGAAGGCTTTGGGCTCCGCGTGGGCGAATTGTTCGTCTTGAGGATTTTGGCCTCCTTTTCCAGCTGGAACTCCTTCTTCCGAAGCGCGTTGATCTCGGCTCGCAGCCGAGCTATCTCCCGGACCTCAGGCGAGTCCGGTGCAGGGGAGCACCCGTCCATCAATATTCGCGCGTGTTAGCCTGGAGTACCCGGAGCTCCGTTACCTTCGCCAAATTTCCGCCTAAAGCGGACCCTTGACGAAACGAAGGTTTGACGCTGTTTCTCATCTGTAAACAAGGTCCAGTTGTTGACACACGTGTTGTGAACGATGAAACAGCTCTGTGTGAAACGGCTGTGAGCCGGAGCTTGCGGTTCCCGTGATTCACAGTTGAAAAGGTCGTGCCTGACGATGAAACGATTGAAGCCCATGGACGACGACTCTTCTTTCTTGGAAGGAAGCTTGATGGCGGCCCGCTCGACGAATGCGGCACTGATCAGCTTCGACGATCTGGACGATGATGGGTTCACACGACCTATTCACGTCGTGCAGCCAGTCGTCACCCAGCAGCCTCCGACTCAGGCAATCTTGGAGGACCCGCTCGACGATGCCTTCTTTTTCCCTCGAGCAGCAGCTGCCGCCGAGGCAGCAGTGGCAGCAGCGGCACAACGCGAGCCGCCACCTGAGGCTTCAGCTCATCATTCGGGTGCCGTCGAGGCTCCAGCGGAGCCCGCCACGGCTCGCCTTGCCGACGCTGGCGGACCTGCGGAAGCGCACGCAAACCTGCCAGCACCAGCAACCCGGCCTCTGCCGGTGTCGGAGTTCTCAGTGTACTCGCCGAGCGCGACTGCGTCGACGCCGGTGCGCAACGCTGCTACTATGCTCGAGGTGCCTCTGAGCCCGGCAGAGCGCGCGTCGGCACGCTCATTAGTTGCGAGCCTGCTCGCCCAAGACACGGGCTCGCCGGTAGCTGCCTCCCCATTCTTCTCACCCGGCGGCACAGCTGAGGTCGGGTACGAGCCCTTGCCTGCGATTGCGGCCGAAGAGATTACCGCTGAGGTGCTCTTCGACGTCGACGCGTCAGCGAGGACGGACCGAGAGGTCTGGCGCAGCAGCTTTAGTGCCAGCAGCGATCGCATCGCACGAGGAGGAGGCGACCTTGGAGGCGACCTTGGCGGCGCAAACGGCCAGGGCGGCGGCGACGGTGGAGCCGATGGCCGTGGCAGCTTCCATCAGTCTCGAACCGGAATTGATGCCGAGGGTGATGCCCATGGCAGCCTCCCCACACCACGGCGGCTGTCGCTGTCGAACGCCTCTCCGGATTGCCTCCCTCATCAGTCGGATGGCCTCCCTCATCAGTCGAAAGCCTCTCCGGAGTTTGATGCGGCCGCGGCTCAGGATGATGCTGCGCCGGGAGGCTCGGCAACGATAGCTGCGCAGGATGCGGCGACGAGCTCTATCGTCGCGGCCTCGTGCATCTCGCCCATCTCGTCCATCTCGTCATCCATCTCGTCCTCTGTCGTCGCGGCCTCCTGCAGTGTCTCCTGCAGTGGCCTCGGGATCGCTTGTGCCCATGCTGCCTCCGCCGCCGCCCCTGCCGCTGCTGCCTCCGCCGCCGCCCCTGCCGCTGCTGCCTCCGCCGTCGCCCCTGCCGCTGCTGCCTCCGCCGTCGCCCCTGCCTCCAGAGCCCCCAAAGGCAACGCCGTGCGTTCGCTGGAGCCGCCGCTGTCGTCGTCGTCGTCATCGTCGTCGTCTGTATCGTCCGTAGCACGCGCGTCATCGTCATCATCAGCGGCGGCAGCTCATCAGCAGGCTTCGGCGGAGAAGGAGGCGGCAGCGTGGACAGCGGCGGTGGAGATGGCCTCTTCCGAGGTGGACAGTGCTCGTTACGGCGCTCTCTCACCGAACGCGGCGCCAGCGGCGGTGACTGTCCTCTCACCGGCAGCTTACTTCGCGCTGCCGAATGGAAATTCAGTCCGGCCGCCGCCTTCGAAGGCTGCCTCGTCAGCCCCTCGTGGGGGAGCCAGCGCTCGGTACGGCGCCTTTGCTGGTGCCCGCTACGGCGTTGCTTCGTCAGCCCCTCGTGGGGGAGCCAGCGCTCGGTACGGCGCTCGCATGGGCGCCCGGGACGGCGCCTGGGACGCCGTCGGCCGTGGTGGAATGAGCTCATCGCATGGCTACCACACGGAGCCTCGCGAGCCAGCAGCGGGCATCGCTGCTGCTGCGAAGGCCGAGGAGGAAGAGGAGTTGCCGTTCTTCGAGCAGTTGGCACGCGGCTTGGCTGCGTTCTTCTCACCGCCGCCGCCCGTGCGTCCCGCCGCTGGTACACGAACAGCCTCCGCCGCCTCCGCCACCTCCGCCGCCTCCGCCGCCTATGCCTCACATGCCTCACATGCCGCCCTACCGGCCACGCCTGTCCCGTCGCTGGTGCGGACGCCAGCGGCTTTGGCGTCGGCGCCGCTACCGACGTCGGCTCTGCTCGACGTGACGTGGTCAGAGCGACCCGACGAAGTGGCCGAGCTGCTACGTCAATCTCGTCCATCTCGTCAATCTCGTGACGAAGTGGCCGAGCTGCTACGTCAATCTCGTCAATCACGTCAATCACCTGACGAAGTGGCCGAGCTGCTGCGCGCTGTAGGCGGCACTGCTGCCGCCTCCGGCGCCGGCGCCGGAGCTCATGCCAGGTCGGCTGGTGCGTTGGCTGCTGGTGCGTTGGCTTTCCCACAGGGATGCAGCAGCGCCGAGGGAGCTCATGACGGCGCCTCTGCCCATAACGGCGCTCGACCCCGTAACGGTCGGGGAGTGCTCGCAGCCCACAACGGCGCTTGGGGTCTGGTGGCCGCCGCATTTATGCACGTACTCGAGAAGAGTGCCTTCGAGGAGGCCTTGGGCGCCGAGATGGGCGCCGATCAGCCAGCGCGCTCGGCCAGCGCGTGGGAGAACAGCCAGCGGTTACAAAGGGAGGGGCTCGCAGCCAACCGCTGCGGCGCCTTCGCCGATGCATGCGGACTCTTTGAGGAGTCGTTCCTAATTTGGCCACGCGCATCCACCCTCATCTCGTGCGCCAATATGCTGCTCAAGCATGGCGAGCTGTGCGGTGCGCGTGCACTCTACGAGGCTCTGCTCAGCGCATCGGAGCAGAGCGCATCGGTGCTCGAGGAACCGAGAGATGGGCTGCGAACCAAGAGACGGGCAAGCTTGATCAACGGCCAGTCCCCCAGCGGCCACACCTCTGTATTCACACCTCTGTATTCACAGCCCCCCAGCGGCCACACCTATGTTGGCAGCGGCCACACCTATTACGCCAACGGCCACGCAACGGCCGAGCTGGGCAACGAGATTGACGAGATGGACGAGATGGGGGAGTACAACAACAGCGGCAGCGTCTACGGCAGCGGCGGCAGCGTCTACGGCAGCGGTGACGGCACTGGCGGCGCTGGCGGCGCTGGCGGGCTGTGCCTCACGTGGCGGGAACGTGAGGTCGTCATTCGAAAGCGGAGCGAATGCCTCTCGCGCGAGCTCACACGCACCCAGGCCGCCACTGAGCACGGGACCCACGCCGCCACGCTTCGTGCGCATCTCGCCCATCTCGAGGCGCAGATTGCGCAGCTCGAGCGATCTCGAGCGTCGGAGCATCGCGAGGCGGTGCGCCAGGCGCAGCAGGTGGCGTACCGGCAGCTCGAAGCGGAGATTTCGCAGCGCTACGTGGCCGAGGAGCGTGCAGCACGCGCCGAGGCGGAGGCGAAGCGGCTGCGGTCGGAGTTGGAACGCGAGCGCACAGCGGGGCTCTCCCCCGACGGGGTGGCGCATTATGAGCGGCTGATACGGACGCTCACCGGCGCGTTTGGGGCGGAGGTGGACGCCCTCGAGGCCGAAGTGGCGCGGCTTGCGCGCGCCGAGGCGGCCTCCCTACAATGCGCCGCCAAAGCGGCGGCCGAGGCGGCCAAGATGAAGCTAATCTTCGAGGAGACGCAGGTGGACGCGGCACAGCTCAGCCGTGCTCTGGCCATCGCGCGGCGTGCGCAGCAGCAGGCGACGAAGGAGAAGGAGCTTGCGGAGGCGAGGGCGGCGCGCGCGTTGGAGGAGGTCGATTCGATCGCGGCACGGGCGCAGCAAGAGGCGGAAGCGAAGGCGGCGAGTGCGGCGGCTGAGGCGGTCAAAGAGGCGGCCGCCGAGCGCAAAGAGTTGGTCGCGAGTGCCGCAGCAATGCACAAGGAGTTCGAGACGAAACTTTCGGCGGCGAGGCGCGAGGCCGCGGCGGCCAAGAGCGAGGCAAAGCGCGCGGCCGACAAGGCGAAAGAGGAGGCGGAGCTTGCTGCTCAAGAGAGTGCGGCGCGTGTGCGCGCGGAGAGCGAGGAGGCTCTAGAGAGGAGGCTCGAAGAAGCGCGTGCGCGCCTCGTCACTGTAGACAAGGCCACCGCCGCCGAGGCTGCCAGGCGATCGTCGGCCGAGGCTGCGGCGCGCGTCGCCCAGGCGGCCGCCAAGGCGACCGAGGAGAAGGCCACCGAGGCGCTCGAGACAGCGCGCGTCGAGCACAGCAAGGACTTGCGCCGGTTGCGCGCGTCGCTCGACGCGATTGTCGCGACGCTCACGCTCGAGCTCGGAGTGTCGGACCTGAACGTGGCTCAGACGGCCGCATGGGCGCAGGCGGAGCAGCAGCTCGCCCAAAAGGGACGCACACAGCGGCGCGAGATGCAAAAGGAGCTCCAGAAGCACTCTGACGAAGCCCAACGGCTCCGGCGCGAGCTCGGCAGGCTGCAGGCGCAGGCGCAGGCGCAGGCCCAGGCGCAGGCAGAGGCTTTCCTCTACGGTGAGCCGCCTGAGCAACCTGCCGACGCGGGTGCAGCTCACGCCGTGGCGCCGGCGCCGGCGCCGGCATCCTTTCCGGCGCCTGCGCCTGTACGTGCGGCCTGGGAAGACGCTGTGTGAAGACGCTGTAGGAAGACGCTGTCTGACCGGCAGGGTCCCGCTGTTCACATTCACAGGTGCGGCCTGGGAAGACGCTGTCTGACCGGCAGGGCCAGATCACAAAGCTGTCCGTGGATTCGTCGCCGACTTCCGACGCGACTCCCTTCACGAGCGCCTCGTACCGCCCCTCGACGGCGCGACCGTCCGGGTCCGCGCACCGAGTCGATGCGAATAGAATGTAGGATACTCAATGAGGATACTCTCCGACACGCGGCACGGGTCTGAGAGATACGTGTAGGACCAAATGAAACCTTGGCAGTGCGCTGTGCGGTGTGCGGTCGTTTATCATGGGAGTTTGAAGAAACCTCTCGAGCCTGCCTCCGCGCACGTTTCACACCGATTACAAGCACCTATAGACGGGCGAGTGACGCATCTCCGGACACGTCTCGCCACAGCCACTTTCTCTTCGAGAGGGGGCACGTATGTGTCGCGCGGTCTGCCGCGCACCCCCCTGCAGCCCTGTGCCTCCTCAGAAGCACTTCTTGAGCACCTCGGAGACACCCTTCTCATCATACTCGGCCTTCGTCATCCAGAAGGCCTCCTTGTCCTTCATGATGTCCGCGAGCACCGAGCCACCCAAGAAGACCATGTGCTTGCGACGCGGCGGGTCCTCGATACGCAACTTGAGCTTCGCCGACTGCTCGGGATGGCGCGATCGGGCCAATCAGAGGCACTCCGAGCCAATCAGAGCCAATCAGAGGCACTCCGAGCCAATCAGAGGCACTCAAAGGCACTCCGAGGCGATCAGAGGCGCAGTCCGAGGCACTGCGAGAGGCGGTGGGTGGGCAAGCACGCACCTGCTCGGGGGAGCGGGGCGGCGAGTCCAAATGGGGAGGGCAATCAGCATGCATGCACACGCACCTGCTCCTTGTCGCCCTTGCACACGAGGTCACAGTGGAGCTTCCTGACCTCCTTCTCGAGGCGCGAGGGCAGCCCGGGGTACATGGTTGAGCCGCCCGAGAGGACAATGTGCTTGTACAGGTCGGGCCGTGTGCTCATGTCGCACGACTGGATGCAATCGAAGACGAGCTCCGCGAGGCCCTTGCTCTCGACGTCGATCATCGTAGGCTGGAAGAGCGCCTCGGGCGCCTCGAAGCGCTCGGGGCCCACCTTGAGGACGCGACCATCCGGAAGGGTGAGTGTCGTGGCAATTAAGAGGCAATCAAGAGGCAATCAAGAGGCAATTAACGACACCTTGAGGACGCGACCATCCGGAAGGGTGAGTGTCGTGGCAATTAAGAGGCAA
>ENA-UOXG01000739-UOXG01000739.1-mixed-culture-metagenome-genome-assembly--contig:-NODE-739-length-22200-cov-37.174893_pt1 | contig 22200 bp, 12 predicted proteins | sample MGYA00238159_ERZ761634 | MGnify/ENA primary metagenome ERZ761634 (study PRJEB28908, sample SAMN08776845) | mixed culture metagenome | isolation source: Freshwater growth medium | place: USA... | reverse complement strand
TCCTCCGGCTCACGCTCCCGCTTTCGGCTCATGCTGACCGCAGCTGCGTCAGCCACTTTCTTTGGCTCTTCCTCGCCACCTACCTCCGCGGCGCCTTCAATGCTGACCGCTGCCGCTTTCGGCTCCTCCGGCTCACGCTCCCGCTTTCGGCTCATGCTGACCGCAGCTGCGTCAGCCATTCTGCACCGGTGCGTTGCTCACGTTTGTCAACTCGTTCTATAGTAAGCTCAGCGCACGAAGCCGCGGCTCGAGGTTCGATAATAAAAGGTGTGAATTGTACTGTGAACGGTCGCATGGAAGTACAACGCATTAGATCGCAGTTTTATCGCAGCCTGGGACACAGGTCACAGCGCCACGCCGGTGCTCCTGAACGCTCGGAGAGCCTGACACATATCAGTAACTCGTCGCAGTACGCAGATTGCCGTTTGCCTCGACGTCCTCACGTGCTGCCGAACTCGGCATCCCACTTTGCATACCGCTCGGCGGCATGGACCGTGGGCCGAGTCGCGCTGAGTGCGGCGTCGAGGTCCTCGGCGGAGACGGGCCCGGGTTTGGGCGGCGTGACAAGTGCGCGCCCGCTCGGTGCGTCGAGGTCGAGCGTGGCGAGCAGCCGTCGGAGCGGTCGCATCGCCGCCTCCTTGGCGACGAGGACGAGGTCTGAGCCCGAGTAGCCCTCCGTGCGCATTGCGATCTCATCGAGGCTGGCGTTCTTTGCGAGGCGGTCGGCGGGGAGCACGCGCTTCAGGATACTCGAGCGCGCCTCTGGCGTTGGATAAGGCACCAGAACACGCTTCTCGAGGCGGCGGAGCAGCGCCATGTCGAGCTCCCATGGCAGATTTGTCGCAGCAAGCAGGAAGACTTGCTCGGACGAGGCGAGCAGCCCGTCCATCTGGACGAGCAGCTCCGTCTTCATGCGGCGTGAGCCCTCATGCTCGCCCGCGTCGCCTCGGGCGCTCATGAGCGCGTCGATCTCGTCGACAAAGATGGTCGAGGGCGCGTGGTGGCGGGCGAGCTCGAAGAGCACACGTACGAGCTTCTCCGAGTCGCCGCGCCACTTGGAGACAATCGATGAGGCGGAGATGTTGAAGAAGGTGGTATTGCACTCGGTGGCGACCGCCTTGGCGAGCAGCGTCTTACCGGTACCCGGCGGGCCGTAGAGCAGCACACCCTTCCAAGGCTGCAGCAGGCCGGTGAAGTACTCCGGGTACCGAAGCGGCATGACGAGCGATTCCTTCAGGACGCGTTTGACGCCGTCCGAGCCGGCGACGTCGCCCCAGCGCACGTTCGGGTTCGTCTGGATCATGTCGCGCTGCAGCCAGCCGGCCAGCTCACGTAGTTCCGCATTGGCTGCCATCGCAGGCGGCAGCCCCGCCTTGCGGATGCGATGCTCCCACGGGTCATCACCCTCGCTCTGTGAGCGCGTGAGCGCCTTGCCTGGCTGCTGCCCGCTGACCACCAGGCTCGTCGGATCCAGGCCGCCACCCGCGCCGCTGCCCGGGTCCGTGCGCTGCCCATGCACGCCATTCTCCTTGCCAGGGCCGCCACCTACCATCGGCAGGCTTGGTGGCGGCGCGGGCGGCCTCGCACGCCGGCCGGCAACGGGCGCCGCGCCGCGGGCCGACGAGCTGCCGTCGTCGACTGGCTCGTCGGCGGGTGCGCCAGCCGCCGAGCCAGCCGCACCAGTGCTCGACCTCCGCGCACGTGCGGCCGCAGCGCCGCGTGCTGCGCCTGTAGGTCCATCGACCGCCGCAGAGAACTTGGAGAGCTTTTTGACGAGTGTTGGCTTGCGCGCGAAGCGCAGCTCGTAGTAATCCTCGAACTCTTGCAACACCTGGATGAGCTCAATGTTGTCGGCGATCTCGTACTGCGCTTGCGTCACGCCGGACTCTGCCTGCAGAGCCTCGACGGAGCCCGTGTAGCCCGACTGGGTGAGGTGGTGCAGAATGAGTACGATGAGGTTCTTGCCGCGTTCGGCGCGCCGCTTCTCCTCGAGTAGGCGGCTCTCGTGCTCGGCGCGGGTTCGAGTCGCTGTAGCCATCGCGTGGCCGTTGAGGGCCGTTGGGCCGTTTCACATTCACGCAAATCGTCAAGACAAGTCGAGTCGTTTCAAAAAGCCAGCCCCCAGTTCACTTAGGAAACACAAGTTTCGTCCAAGAGAGGACGTGGGGCCCGCCCGGACAAGTTCTCCACCGCGGAGCTCCCGCCCCTGTGAGGCAACACCGAAACTTGCGCATCAGCGGCGATGGCGATGCTTGCGCGAATAGACGCGCTGTTAACGGAAGCGTCGCCGGTTCATGCGAAAGGGCGAATCCAAAAGCGCGACGCCATCCACACGCTCGTTCAGAACGTGCCCCATTTTACGCAACCGATGCAGCAAATCGCGCTCCGCCGGCTGCGGCAGCTCGTCGACCGCTCGCTCTACAACCAGGAGGTGTGCACTTCGGGCCTGCAGCTCGTCTCCGTCATGCTGCGATGGCTCTCTCCCGACCAGCCCGCATTGGCGCCAGCCGTGCTCGACGAGATGCTCAACCTCCTCGGTGACCTTGGTGGCTACCGTGCGACGCCTCACGAGCTCCAAAAGCTCTTTGAGTTGCTGCAGGCGGGGCTCGTCGCGTTGGCTTCGGAGCCCCAGGAGGAAGAGGTGCAGCCTCCGGGGTCTCCCTCGGAGGTGCTCACACGTGTGGGGCCGGAGCAACTTTTGCGGCTCCTCCTCCGCTGGTGTGAACGCACCTACCAGGACGATGACTCGTTGCACGCCAGCCCGATGGCGCCGCAGATGTGCTTCGACTTCAACGGCGTCGGCGGGGGACTCACGCTGCCGTCGGAGCTCGCCGTGGAGCTCGTGGCGCGGGGCGCTTTCACACTGGGGGGCTGGCTGCGCTACGAGGAGACGAGCGGGTCCGACGACATGCTCCTCTTCTCGGGATTCGCCCCCGGGGGGGACACAGGCTTCGAGATCTTTCTACAGCCCTCGCTCTCGCAGATCGCGATCCGCGTGATCGGTGGCTCGACGAGCGGGGCATCCAAGCTGATGATGCGCCGCCCATCTCGCAACCCTTCTCAAGAGACTTGCCATCTGATGGGCGTCGAGCTCAAGCCCGGCAAATGGCACTTGCTCCTGGTCTCCATGCGCAAGAAGCCCACGATGGTCGGACGGCACGAGGCGATCGTCTTCGTCGATGGCAAGCGGCTGCAGACGGCGCCTTGCGCTTACCCGGGCTCGCTGGCGGCGGACAAGGCGAGTGACCGAGCGACTGGCTTCGCGACGTGCTACTTCTACGTGGGCGCGAATCAAAGCAAGCCCCACGAACCCCTCAGCCCGGGGAACAGCTCAGTTGCATACCAAGTGGCGGGCGGTGGATTTACGGGGCAACTGGGCTCCATCCTGCTGCTCAAGGGCTGTCCGAGCGACGTTGAGGCGGCGGCACTCTTCCACGCGGGCACGCAGTGCGCCGACCCGGAGAGTGTGTGCGCCGCCGCCTCCACCCCAAGCGCAGGTGGATTGATCTCTGGAAGATCCGCAACCGTCGTCGCCGTCTTCGCGGCGCAAACGGCCCACGACAAGGAGTGTACGTCCGTCTGCGGCGCCGTCGACCGGAGCGCCAACATGGTCGACGGCGTGGCCGTGCTGCGCCCGCTCGATGTGCGCGCCTCGCTCGGCGGCCCGCTCTCCCTCCTGCCTCTGATCGAGCAGACGGCCCTCTCGATGCGGGAGCGCAGAGGGGGCGATGGTCCTGGCCCCCTCTCGCTCGTCCTCCATGCGCTCACGGCCATCATCCGCGGCGACCCCATCTACCGGATCGAGCTGGAGCGCACCGACACAGTCGGCATGCTTGGCCACCTGTTGCTCACCTGCCCGGCTCGGACCGTTGACGCCGACCTTCTCGCCGCCATCATGGCCCTCGACACCGCGCTCGAGGGGAGTTCGGAGCTCTCGGATCAATTGTTGCAGCACGTGCTGCTCCGCGTGGGGCTGTGGGCGCAGGGCGGCGCGGTCATCATGCTCCCGCTGTTGCGTCAGCTCTACCGCCTGGCGGGGCAGCGGCCTGAGCAGTGGCAACGCACCGACGCCCTCGCGCGCATGTTTGACGAGCTCGTGGCGGTCTTGCCGTGGGCCACGCGTGGCCCGGTGTCCTTCTCCACGGCCGCGGTGGCCTTCGCCGCATCTACAGCCGTGCCCTCGTCGCCTTCGTCGCCGGCTGCGGCGACGCTGCCGACTCCACCGTCGCCGCCACTGTCCGTCCACTCCAGCGATCCCGAAGTGGCCGATCCCTCGGAACGTGACGTGGCCGCAGCCGCGAGCCCCGAGGTCCCAAAGACTTATTGGGTGGAGAGCATGGACGGCACGGGCTGCGAGTACTCGGAGCCGGAGCTGCACGCGGTGTGGGATGGCGCCTTTGACGTCCTCTGCTCGGTCGCGGATACGTCGCAGGGCCTCACGAAGGCGCAGCTCGCGTGCCTGGTGCACTTGACGCTGAAGAGTGGCTCGCGTGGCATCCTGGCAGGCCTCTTGCGCACGCTGCTTGTGCGCACCTTTGCAAAGGACTTGCGCCTGATCGAGATGGTTCTCGAAGGTGGCACCTCGAGCCTCGCCTTTGCCATCTGCGCCGCCATGCAAGCAGAGACGCAATCGGGTAGCACTGGCCTGCCTCGCCGTGGCCCATCCGCGTGCGACACGGAGCTCCTCGCACTCTTCGTCAAATTCCTCGGCCGGCTGCTCGCCCTCGGCATGCCGATGGCTTCGGCTCCCGCCGGCCAGCCGCTGCCCGCGTCGGCAGAGCTCCCCGCCGCTGCCCGCTGGGTTCAGCAGACAAGCTGGGCCAAGGGCGGATGGGCATGGCTCGGACATCTTCTCCTGGGCGCAACGCCAGACTCGATGCTTCTCGAGGCTCTCACCCAGCTGCTTTTGGGCAACGTGCAAAAGCCGCGCGGGCGCGGCTCCCTGGCGCGCCATTTCAGCCACGGCATTGAGGACGACGAGATTGTCAACGTGATCGGCTTGCAGGACGACCGCGCACAGGTCTTCATAGCGCCGCAGGTGCTCGTGCCGCTGCTTCATCTGAGCAGCCGCGCGCCGCCGAAGCTGCAGCACTGTATGGTGCTCAACCTGAGCCTCTGGCTGCATCACTCGCCCGAGTCGCAGAACCACCTGATGCTCATGCAGCAACTTGGCTGGCAGCTACCCGTCTGCACTATCCTCAACGGCACGAATGACCCTGACCGCGCTTCCCACGCGCTGTGCGTACGACTCATCTCAGAGCACATGGTGGCGGCCATCCGGCACCCCGGGGACGAGGGATGGGCCGAGGTGCTGCGCACAGTCGCCTTCCTCGAGACGCACACGACTGAGCCCACCCAGCTCAAGCGCAGCACTTTCGTCAAGGTGCTCGAGTTGCTCCGCGGCGCACTGCCCATCCCCAAGAACGGCACCCCCTTTAGCGACGCGTCGCTCGCCCTCTGGGCCAACGTGCTGCGCTTCGGCCTTCTCGTTGAGGAGTCGTTCGCCGTCTTCGACCCGAATAACACGTCCGAGCAGCCCACGCAGCCTGGCGAGCGCCGCGTCGCGAAAGCGGGGATTGTGAGCCGCCTGCTCGGCGGAACCACGCCGCGCTCCGCTCAGAACGCGAGCGGCACGCGAGGCAAGCTGCCTGCGACGGCGACACCATCGACGGGTACCACGGCCTCCCAGCAGCCTGGGCAGTCCTTTGAGGTGGAGCTCGAGGCCGACGCCTTGGTCGCTCGGCTGCTCGCCGAGAATCCTGTCCCTCCCCCTCCCCCTCCCCCTGCCCCGAACCCTACGAGCGACATCGGCGACATTTGGAACGGGGGCGTCTCTACGACGATGGGTGCCGCGGGCGCGGCCGGTTTGGACTTTTTCGGCTTCGGCAAAGAGCAAGAAGTGCAGGCGCATCTGCAAGAGGTAGAGCAATGGCAGAAGAAGGCGCAGGACGACGTGGCATTCCAGGCGTCGCTTCCGCAGCTGCCGCCGCTCACGAAGCATCTGCGCCGGCGTGAGGACGGCATCTGGGAGGACGAGGAGCTTGCGGTGCGCATGCTCCAGCTGATCGAACCACTGATCGTGCAGGCGATCGTCGAGCCGCTCGTGAGCCACATGCTCCACATGAGCGCCGCCGCCCTCTCGTCAAGCGGCTCGTCAAGTGGCGGCGGCCTCTCAATTGCGCGTTTCATCTCGATGGTGGGCATGGGCGGCTCGAGTGGGCCGGGCGGCGCCCGTACCGACCTGGACGCGAATGACACGCTGTGCGACGTTGCCGTGCGCCTGCTGCTGCTCGTGCTCGTCGAGGCCGATGCTCGGAAGAGCCCACCGCTGGCCGCCACCGCTGGAGCTGCTAGCAGTGGCGACGGCGCTGATGGTTGTGGTGGCGCCAACGGCGACGGCCACGACCACGGCCATGGAATCGCGAGCGGCGAAGGTTCGCCATCGCTGCCCAAGTACATCGAGCTCGGGCTCGATCCGGCGCGACAGCTGCAGGAGCTGCTGCTCTGTGCCGCGTGCTGGTGCCAGAAGCCCATCGGGCCCGAGGAGGGGGCTCATGCCGAGAAGAAGGAGTTGCAGCAGCAGCAGCTCAGCGCGGCGCTTGCGCGTCTCATGCAGGCGTGGTCATGCTGCGATGGCAAGAAGACTACGCGTGATGTGGCTGGAGGGCACACCGAGCTGCTGCCCGCCGTGGTGCCCGCCATCAAGGGCTTACTGCGTTTCGGCGCCTCGGGCAGTCGCGAGCTCGCTGGGCTCATGCATCTGCCGTGCTTGCAAGCGGAGCCGCCAACGAGTGAAGCCGGGCGCATCGAGACGCTGCAGCGCTTCGTCGATGACTACACGCAGTGGCGCGGGCTGTTACTGCGCAAGCCTTTTGTGGACGGGCTGCGCGCGCTTGAAATGGCCGACGCGCCCCCCAATGTGGCGACCGACAAGTGGACTGGCCGGCAGCTCCGCCTCTTCGATCAGCAGGACGCGACGAAGCGAGAACAACGCACCCTTTGCGAAAAGGTGCAGAGGGACTCTTTGGCTGCATTCAAGGCGCTCAGTGCCGAGGTGCAGCCGCGCGCGGCGATCACGCGATCCGTGATCGCGCGCACGCGTGCTGCGGTGAGCCAGCAGTGGGCTTGGGTGCGCCATTGCCTGTATGACGATCACCCGATCTGGGGGCGGTGCCGCACCTCGAGCAGCACAGACCTGCTGCCACTCGAGCAGCTCGGGCCTCCGGCAGGCGCCTCGGGCGAGATCACCTACCGGCTGTGTGACTGGCTCGATGCGCAGCGGCGCCACTTCGTCGTCGTGCCCGAGCTCCACCAACCAGAGTACCGCAAGGACAAGGAGAAGACCGCTGGTAGTCGCAAGGCGGCGCTGGGCAGCGAAGGCAACGCGGCATCAGGAGCGGCGGAGGCGGTCGCCGGCGGCGGCGCGGCGACCCAGGCGGTGGCCGACTCGCACGCCGGCGAGGGCGGCGAGAGGGTGACGGGCATGATTGGCTCCGCGGGCAAGCTGCTCTCGTCGGTCGCGCTGTCGATCATCCCCAAAGGGGTTCCGGCAGAGGATGTGCCCGATGAGGTGGCCGACGAGGGTGCGGACGAGGATGAGGACGAGGACGAGGGCGAGGAAGCTGACGATGAGGATGGCAGCCTCGGCGCGCTGATCGGCTCGGACGTCTTCGATCGGCCGTTTTTCCAGACAGATGCCGAGCTCGTACGACCGTACGGCGTGCTCCAGGGCAAGCTGTACATCTCGGACCGGACCGTGCGCTTCCTCGCGATGGGCGGCAGCGGCGAGGCGGCACCCAAGGACGCTAAGGACGTGGCAACCCTGAGCTCCGTCTGCAGTGCAGCCATGGCGCGCGACAGCGCACTCGCGTGGCCGCTCGCCTCGGTCAAGCAGATGCATCGGCGTCGGTATCTGATGGAGCAATCGGCGCTCGAGCTCTTCGACGACGCGGGCGACATGCTGCTCTTCAACTTCAAGTCGAAGCGACTGCGCTCGCGCGTACGCAGCTGGATCAAGAAGAAGAGCATGCTCGAGTACCGCGACCGCGACCGCGGGACTCGGGGCTTCCGCGAGCAGCTGCATGAGCTGCAGGAGCGCTGGCAGCGGCGCGAGCTGTCCAATTTTGAGTACCTGATGCGCCTCAACGAGCTCGCGGGTCGCTCGCACAATGACACGAACCAGTACCCCGTCTTCCCCTGGGTACTCAAGGACTACACGAGCGACAGCCTCAACCTGGCCGACCCGGCAGTCTTCCGCGACCTCGCGCGCCCGATGGGTGCGCAGAACGAGGTGCAGCGTGAGATCGTCATGAACATGTACGAGGAGTTCGACGACCCGGACATCCCCAAGTTCCACTACGGCTCGCACTACTCAACGGCGGGCTTCGTGCTCTACTACCTGTTGCGCGTCGAGCCATTCACCTCGTACCACAAGGGGCTGCAATCGGGCAAGTTCGACCACGCCGATCGGCTGTTCCACTCCATCGAGCGCACGTACCACTCGTGCACGCACTCGAGCTCGGACGTCAAGGAGCTCGTGCCCGAGCTCTTCTACCTGCCCGAGGCGCTCCTGAACAGCAACCGATGCGCCCTGGGCATGCGCCAGGACGGCCAGCGTGTGGATGACGTGATGCTGCCTAAATGGGCGTCCGACGCGCATGACTTCATTGCCAAGCATCGGGCCGCCCTCGAGAGCGATCACGTCTCGGCCAATCTGCACCACTGGATCGACCTGATCTTTGGGTACAAGCAACGCGGCAAGGCGGCTGTTGAGGCGCTCAACGTCTTCTACTATCTCACGTATGGGGTCGATTTTCGCGGGCTTAAGCCCGACGAGGTTCGCGCGCAGAAGGCTCAGATCAACAACTTTGGACAGACACCGCAGCAGCTGCTGCTCACGCCGCACCCGCAGCGTCGGCCCCGGGCGCTGCCGCCGCCTCTGCCCGGGCGCGCGCGCGAGGAGAAGGTGGAGCCCGTGCTCATGTACCGACTGGACGGTGTGCCGCTCGCGCTGCTGGCCCTCGAGGAGGCTGTGGTCATCTTCGACTCGCAGCGGCGCACGCACCACCATCGCGTCGAGCGTGGGCGCGGCCTCGCAGAGAAGCCGATCACTACGGGCGGAAGCGAGCACGCGCGCCTCTCGACCTTTGCACCCAACGTACCGGTCGCGCGCGCTGTCACGCTCGTGGGCACCGACCCGCGCGCGCGCGACGTGCTGCTCGTGAGCGGTGCGCATTGGGACCATTCGCTCTGCATCAGCCTGGCGCATTCGTCGGGCGGGACGCGCCATCGGCTGCGCTACCACTCAGACGTGGTCACGTCCGTCGCGGTCTCCAAGGACGGCAAGTGGCTCATGAGCGGCTCGTTGGACTCGACCGCACTGCTCTGGTCCCTCGGAGAGGGCGGCCTCGCCTCGACGACTCCCTCGAACGCCAAGGCACCGACCATGGGGCTGCACCCGACGCATGTCCTGCGCGGCCACTCGGCGGCGGTGCTCTCGGTCGCACTCTCGTCGGCGATGCGCCTCGCCGCTTCGGGGTCGCGCGATGGCTCGACGGTACTGTATACGCTGCGAGACGGCAAGAGGACACGCGTGCTGCGCGAGCCGGGCGCGGCTGGGATCGAACAGCTCATGCTCTGCGACTCGGGTCACATTGTGGTCGTGGCCGCTGCGGGCAGCCGCATGCACCTCTTCACGCTCAACGGGCTGCTTGCGTGGTCGTGGGAGAGCTGTGCCGCGGGCGTGAGCGCGCTCGCGCTCTCGAGCTGCGGCGGAGCGCTCTTCTGCGGCTTCGACGATGGTGCGATACGCTCTTGGCGGCTTCACGATCTCAAGGCGCTCGTGCAGTACGTGCCCGCGCCCGCACCTATCACGTGCCTTTTCCCTGCCGAGGGCGGCTTGCTCGTGGGCACAAGCCAGCGCCACCTACTCATCTACCCGGCTTTCTCCTCGGTCGACGATGCGCTCCAGCATGCCAAGGAGGCCGAGGCAGCGGTTGAGGCGGCAGCAGCTGAGGCGGCGGCGGCCAAGGCAGCAGCTGAGGTGGCGGCGGCCAAGGCAGCAGCTGAGGCAGCGGCCAAGGCAGAGGCGGCAGCGGCCAATGCAGAGGCGGCAGCGGCCAAGGCGGCTGCCGAGGCGGCAGCGGCCAATGCGGCAGCGGCTGAAACGGCTGAAGATGTGTTGACGACCATCATGCCTTTCACGTCCTTGACGGCTGAGGCGGCAGCGGCCAAGGCAACGGCCGAGGCGCCAACGGCTGCCGCTGGGGCCAAGACCGGAGCGGCTGAGGGAGCCCTGGCTGGAGAAGACTTTGGACTTGACACCATCGGGCCCTTCAAGTCCCTGACTGTAGCAGTCGACACCATCGGGCCCTTTAAGTCCCTGACTGTAGCAGCGGCCGAGTGGGCAGCGTACGAAAAGGCAGCATCCGAAAAGGCGGCGATGGAGGCGGCCGATGCAGAGAGGGCAACGGTAGAGGCGGCCGTATCGGAGGCGGCCGTAGCGGAGGCGGCCGTAGCGGAGGCGGCCGTAGCCGAGTCAAGGGCAGCCAAGATGGCGGCGGCCGAGGCGGCTGCGGTGGAGATGGCGGCGGCATCTGATAAGGCGGCGGCCGAGAAGGCGGCGGCCGAAAAGGCGGCGGCCGAGAAGGCGGCGGCTGCGGCGGCGGCTGAGTTGGCGGCGGCAGAGTCGGCAGCGGCGGAGAAGGCGGCGGCGGCTGAGAAGGCGGCCGAAAAGGCGGCCGAGAGGGCGGCCGAGGCCGAGAAGGCGGCGGCGGAAGCGGCGGCGACGGAAGCGGCGGCGATGGAATCGGCGGCGACCGAGAAGGCGGCGGCCGAGAAGGCGTCGGCCGAGAAGGCGGCGGCCGAGAAGGCGGCGGCCGAGAAGGTGGCGGCCGAGAAAGCGGCAGCCGAAAAGGCGGCGGCCGAGAAGGCGTCGGCCGAGAAGGCGGCGGCCGAGAAGTCTTCGGCCGAGAAGGTGGCGGCGATGGTGACAGCGGCGGAGATGGCGGCGGCGCAGGAGAAGGCAGCGGAGATGGCGGCGGCCGAGTTGGCGGCGGCCGAGAAGGCGGCGGAGGCCGAGAAGGCGGCGGCTGAGAAGGTGGCGGCCGAGAAGGCGGCGGCCGAGAAGGCGGCGGCGATGGTGGCAGCGGCGGAGATGGCGGCGGCGCAGGAGAAGGCAGCGGAGATGGCGGCGGCCGAGTTGGCGGCGGCCGAGAAGGCGGCGGAGGCCGAGAAGGCGGCGGCTGAGAAGGTGGCAGCCGAGAAGGTGGCAGCCGAGCAGGCGGCGGCCGAGCAGGCGGCGGCCGAGCAGGCGGCAGCCGATCAGGCGGCTGCTGAAAAATCTGCAGAGGCTGCTGCGGCTGTGGCGGCGGCAGTTGAAGCAGCACCGGCAGCTGAGGCAGCAGGGGCGGCGCAAACAGTTGAAGAAGACGTTGGACTCGACACCATCGGACCCTTCAATTCTCTGACAGCACATGTAGCAACGGCCGACGAGGCGCCAAAGAGTGAGGCTGAGGGAGAGCAGGCCGGCGAGATTGGGCCATTCAAGTCCCTGTAAATTCAATGCGCGGTGTCTCGACGGTGTACACGACCGGACGGTGCGTAATACAAAAATGCCCAGCTGAACGTTGATTTTTCGTTTGTCGCGTTTAGCACACGGGTTCGTCGCCGGCGCCCGATCCGAACCGCGGACCGCCGGCGCTCCGAACCGGGCGGGGGGCGCTCGTCTCGAGCCCGGGGCCGCCCCGGGCCGAGCCTGCAGCCTCGCGCGCCGTCGACCCGACCAGGCCGGTGCGGATTGCATTGGCCGTGCACATTCGCGAAGCTCGGAGCATTCTCGGCCCATCGCGATCGCCGAGGCGACTCGCATTCGATTTGATATGTTATCCCCGGGCCGGCGTCCCTAGGTCGCGGTGCCGCGGTCAACCGAGAGCGGCGCGTTGACCGCACCGCGCGGCGCAACCCCGCGCACGAGCACGTCGACGACGTTCTCGCACGCCGTCATGTCGATCTCGCGCCGGACGCTCACGACCGCGGACCCCAAATGCGGAGTGAAGAGCGTCCGCGCGCTATCTGCAAGCAGCGCGGCGGGGATGTCGCGCCGGCGGTCCGCGAGCGCCCAATCTTCAAGCTCAAACACATCCGCAGCGTAGCCGGCCAGCGCGCCGCTCGCGAGCGCGTCCGCAACGGCGCCCTCGTCGACGCAGCCGCCGCGGCCGACGTTGATGAGAAACGCACCGCGCTTGGCGCCCGCGAGCGCGGCCGCATCGACGAGGTGGCGCGTCGCGGGCATGAGCGGCGTCAGCGGAAACGCGTAGTCGGCCGCGCGCAAGACCGCGCGCGCATCGGCGACGCGCTCAAAGGCGGGTGGCGGGCGCGCGCCCGGCGCACGGCCTGCGGGACACGCCCACGCTTCCGCTGCCGCTGCCGCCCACGCGGCCGCGCCGGCGTCCTCGTCGCACCACACGAAGCGCGCAACGCCAAAGCCGCGCAGCCGCTCGGCGAGCGCGCGGCCGACGGCGCCTAGGCCGATGATGCCAACGGTTGCGCCGTCGAGGCCCGCGCCGAATAACTCAGGTCGCCAGCCCGCGAAGCTGCCACTCCTCACGCGCGCGTCGCCCTCGGCCACGTGCCGCGCGAGGCTGGTGGCGAGCGAGACAGCGAGCTCCGCGGTGGGCGCCGTGAGCAGGTCCCCACAGCGGGAGAAGTATATGCCGCGCTCAGACATGGCCGCGATGTCGAAATTGTCGCCGCCGCGCAGCGCACCCGAGACAATGCGGAGGAGCGGGCACGCGTCGAGGAAGGCGGCGTCGACGGTGTCGGGCATGAAGGCGATGAGCGCGGCCGCGCGCGCGGCGCGCTCGCGGATGGTCGCGAGCGGGAGCGGCGCGGAGGCCGCGTCGACTACGTCGGCCTCGAGGTTGGCCGCGGCGAGGATGGCGCGCGCGTCGGCGTGGATGGGGTGCGTGATGAAGACGTGGCCGGCTGAGTTGCGTGTACTCATTCCAGCGTTGCGTTTAGCGATGGCTTTGCGACGAAAAAGAGACGAACGTCTTGAAGGAAGTCCACACGATAGAAAGGGCACCGAGATCGGCTCCGACAAGGGGAGGCTCCGACGCGCGGGCGAACTTGGAACTTGTTTGTGGAATTTCAAACTTCCCGAGATCGATCGGTTCAAAAACAGGGAGCACACACTATCGATCGGTACCCCTTTCATGGCTCACCGGGTTATTCTCCGCCCTTGATTCTCCGCGGTTCTGCCAGCGTGCCTCTGAAATTCTACGATAGGTCGATATTAAGTCGAGTCGTTCTGATGCGGCGTGTGGGCGTGAAATGGGCGTGAAACTTTTCAAGGTGTCGGTGAGAATGGTGCGGTGAGATTGACGCGCGGATAGATATGCGCGCGAAGAGCGGGCGAGAGCGGAGAGGGGTTGTATTGCCTTGCGGCCGCGCAGACCGCAGAGGGCACGCTGGTACGCAACATTCGACCTTGCTACCATAATCGCTACCATGCTTATTTCCACCCTGTATGCCACAACGTGTTCCGCCTCTACAAGAGCTGCTGGATCAAAGGCATAAGCGGCGACGCGAGTCAAAACCTGGGAAGCAACGGTCAGTGCGTCTTTTCCCAAGCGCCGCTGCCTCCGGCTCCGCCGTCGTGATGGTGCTTAGCGACATCGCGCGCCGGCGCGACGGACGACGGCGGCCGCCCGCCTACGCACGGCGGCTCGGCAAATGTGCCCGCCCTCTCGTCCCACGTCCATCGCAGGGCGCGTCCCGAGCGCAGCTCCTCCCACAAGCACTCGACCGAGGCGGGCAGCTTGGTGTGTATCGCTTGCAAGCGATGATGGTACATCGAGGGCAGGATGAGGCGTTGCAAGGCTTCAGATGGCGGCGGACCCTCGGGCAGGCCACTGATCCCCGCGCAGCGCAGAAACTCGACGAGATCCACCAGCTGCTGATATCTCGCGCCAGGCCAGGCGCCGCCCGCAGCCTTCGTTGTGGCTGCTGTAGCATTTCCGAGTACCCATCGATCGTAGGCGACGAGCATTGTCGGGCAGCGGAGCGAGTGCGCCGTGGCGAGCGCGGCGAGCAAATAATTCTGCCATAGAAACAGGCGATCCGTCATGGACATTCTAGATGAGGCTGCCACCTCGGAAGGGTGCCGGAAGGGCACGATGCATGCTAGCGGCCCTGAAAAGTGCGGGCTCCACAATGGAAGCGTGCGTGCGAATCGTACGTCTTTGAGAACCCATGCCGCGCCTCGCGCGTGCTTGTCCATGTCCGCGACGATCGACGCTGCTCGGCCCCTGAAGTATGGAGACGCATTTTTCCAAGAGACTGCACGTGGCGATTCGGCAAAGCCATGCGGGAAGATGTACCATCGCTCGCCCGCCCTGCGTATGGCTTCATAATTGAGCGCCACGACGTCCGAACGCTCGTAGTATCCACGTTGGTTGGCACCGTCTGCCGGATATTCTGCACCGCCTCCTCGCCACAGCTCTGGTCGCCCGTTGCCCAGCACCGACGCGACAATCGACGTTGTTAGAGAAGAGCCTGAGCGGGACATGCCCATAATGATGACCTCACCAGCCGTGCCGTGGTGCTGCTGCGACTGATGTGATGATGACGCGGGCTCACATAAGAATCCTACCATTTCGCGTTCGAAGCAGCATGGAAATCCTCATCAACAAAACATGTGAGGAATCCAAATTCCTCAACTACCGGTACACAGCTGTGAAGCGTGAACTGTGACGCTCGAATATGGCCGCGCGTTCCCGCTTTTTATTGTGCTAGACCGCGGCACCGGCAAGTCGGCTCGCGTACGCTTCCTCAAGTCCGGCGAGCATCTCTACGAGCGCGGCGTGGCTTTGGTAGTTGTAGGCCTTGTGCAGCCCGACTGGGCGACTGGAGCGCAGGCGTTCGACGGCAAACTGCTTGGCCACATCAGCTGGCGCCACCCGGTGGGCCATTTGCTGAAGGATCTCGATGAAGAACGCGTCTTCGAATTGTCCTCGCTGCCAGCACGCGCGGTCAAGGCACGCGATCGCGTGTGAGCGACGCCGAAGCGAGAGCCCGCCATTACCGCCGACGGCAGCGAGCCACGGCTTGCCGCGCACCCAGCCGTCGTCGGGGTCGAAGGGCGCACCGACGTAGTCGTACGCATCCACGAAACGCTCGAGGCTGGGGCCTAGCAGCAGAGCATCCTCCTGGAAGATGAGGACGACCTCTGCCCCCACGCGCGACCAGAACCAATGCGAGCAGAGCAGCTGCGAGTACTCTTGCGACGACCGCAAGTTGTCCACGCCAAGGTTGACACAGGCCACGCGCGCCCACTCCACCGCCGAGAAGTGGCGGGAAAGCGACTCGAGGTTGGTCGTGCCGTGGAAGAGCTGAATCGCCCACGCGCAGCTCCCGCTCCCGTGGAGCAGACAGCCTACGTTACGGATAACGTCGGCCGTGCGCTGCACCATCTCGGGAGCAGCGCGCGGCTCGACGATGACGGCCACGCGCTCAGCACCCTCGAGGGTCGCCGGCGCAAAGGGCAGCCGGCGCAAGAGGGGGCGCGTGCGTGATAGGAAGCCCTCGTAGGTCTCGAGAGAGGTGGTCTCGGCCCCCAGCCGCGAGAGGGCGTGGAGCGTCGCCACCTCTGGGTGAAAGTCGAGCACCTTGCTGCGCAGCTCGGGGGCGAGCTTTGTGGCCATCAGCTGCAGCACCGCGTCGCTCCGCGCGGCCGCGGCCGCCGGCTGGGCGAAGCCGAGATCGGAGACATCGTTGAGAGATGCGGGCGTCCCACCCTCGCTGCTCTGGGACAGCAGCGCAGCCAATGATGGATCAGGAGCAGGTACCGAGGCAGGCGCCGGGGCAGACGGCGGCGGTGGCGGTAGCGGCAGCGGTGATATTATCGGTGGCCATTGGGACGATGTCGGCGTTCGCTGTGACGCTCCGCCCACCGAGGCAGTGCTCGTTGGCGCTCTGGATGGATTGCTTAAGCATGGTCCACTTACGTAAGCATGGTCCACTGGCTTACCGAGCGCCTGCCGTGCAGCCACGAGGCTCGAGGGGGCGGCTTCGACCGGTGGCAGCAGGAGCAGCCGCGCCTTGCAGCAGATCCATCGCAGAGCAAAATGGCGCTCGAGCGCGGACTCGTCCGATCGCCCCTCAAGCACAGCCGGAGAGCTCGGCACATCCCGATCTACGAGCGCTCGCACGAGCGGTGGAGCGTCTCCGAACGCGCGGAGAGCTCTAGCCAGCCCTTCGGCCTGCGCTTCTATCGGGGCCGGCGATGTGTCTGAGCTTGTGCAGTCAGGCCGCCGCACGGCCGCCTCGGGCACGACCAGGATGCTTGTTGCCGGCGAGGGCGATGACTGACCTGCGAGCAACGCATTCGCTGACGACGCGACGGCAGCCGCCGTGGAGGCCGTCGCCCCTTGGGGCCAGACGACGATAAGCGTGTGTTCCTCGGTATGTGCAATAGCCTCTGTCTCTGCAGCCAGCGGCTCGTGAGACAATGATCGCCTCACGAGGCGGCCTGCGAGGGCTTGCACGGCGAGAGACGGCGTGGCCAGCGCTCTGTCAAGCGTGCTCCTCTGATCGACGCTCAGTACGGTGGCGGATGCGGAAAGCGTGTGGGTGCCTCGCAGTGCTGGCAATACAAGCATGGCTGGCCTCGTTTCTCCAAAACATGCTGCGCACTCGGCCCGCGTTCGTAGCGGTTGCGCAAGGTTGGTCAGCGAAGCTGCAGGCAGCTCAAAAGGCAGACTCAAGCCTATGGTCGTGAGGTAATCGACGAGACGCTGCTGCACCTCACCAGCATCCTCGGAATCGTCGGCAACGTGTGAACAAACACGAATGACGCGCAAACCGTCACGAGCTAGGCTCGTAGACCTTGATCGTGCCTCAGCCTCTGTGAGAACTTGTACGAGTGAAGCCAGCGCGTAGTCCATCTGGTGCGACCACGCAAAAGGCAACCACGCACCAGATGGACTACGCCAGCGCGGCAATACCAGCGCCAGGCCGAGTGCACGCGCAATACCGACAGCACTTCGCACGCACGCGATGAAGTCCGTGTCGGCAGACGGCGTGACTAGGAGCGCCATAGAAAGCGTGAAAGTGTGTTCACAGCTCTAAAGTACCCGTGTGAACGTTAACACGACACACGCGCCTACTGGGGCTACGACACTGTTACTGCCCATGTGTCCCGTCGGTGCCCGTGTGCAGCTCAGAAGTCATCCTCGAGCAGCTTCTCGAGTTCAACATCGTCGTCATCGCTTTCGGATGCAGGCTCAGTGGTGCACTCGCCACTCTCATTGGCACCGGCAGCTTCGGCTGCTGCCCCGTCGATGGCCTCTGCTGCTGCTGCCCGTCTGGTGGCTTCGGATGCTGCTAGGTCGGTGGCTGCACGCTCACGCGGACGATCGAGGTCACCATCGAGGTCAAAGGTGCGGTCAAAGGCGATCTCCGTCGCGAAGCCTATGGAGGGAGCGAGGTTGATGGTGGCATGACCCCAGAGCGAGGGGACGAGTAACACGTCACCCGCCTGCTGATCGCACGTGAGCGGCTCGCCGACAGCGCGAGCGGCGCCATCGAGGGCAAGTTGGATGTGGCGCTGCGCGTACGCTGCGCCCTCAGGCGGCCAGAGCAACCAGCGCTTGTGCCCTCGGATGAGCCAATTCCACGCCGACTCGTGCCAGTGATGCTGCGCGCCCGCGCCCGCGCCCCCAACGTAGAACTGTATCGAACGTGAGCGGAGCAGACGCGAGTTGTCGGATGCGTCCTCTATGAACGGCGGACGCTCCCATTCCTCGAGTAAGCGCCGATGCTCCGCATTAGCAGCCTTGTCGGTGGCGCCCACGAGCTCGATGTCGCCGCGGAGCTTGCGACCATCGGTGCTGCTGGGAGTCGCGTTGCGCCCCACGAAGTGCCACCCGTTGAGTGCCATGAACACCGACTTAGGGGGCTCTTCTGTCGTCACCGACGGCAGCCGAGCAGCGTCGCGTCGCTTGGCCGCCTTTGGTGGCTTAGAGCGGCTTGTGGGCGACTTCGTCGCACTTGGCGCCTCGCCTTCATCACGATCGGTACCGGCGTCGACGCCGGCTGTGCCACCGCCACAGCGGAAGATAGATGAGGGTCCCGTGACCTCGAGCATCTCGCGTAGGCTCGTTCGGTTAGGCGTGACCATGACCACGCTCGCCGAACCCTCCGCGTAAGGGTAGACCTCAAGCCGTAACGACAGGTTACCCAGCCGCTCCTGCAGAGCGTCGCGTGCCCAGCCCGCGCGCCAGTGGCGAGGCATCTGCGTGCCCCGCACGAGCACGGGCGTGCCCAGCCCAATCCAGTCGCTCACTATGTCCTGCGTCGTGAGCTCCGATGCATCCAAAATAGGCAAGTCGCATCCCGTTTTGGACTGCAGTAGACCCTCCGCATGATCGGCTGTCTTGGCGACCGTCGCGGAGGATGACGCGCAGTCCTCGGGCTCCCACCCGCTGCCGCTGCTACGGGTGCTCTTGCTAGCAGCTCGAGACGAGACGGAGCGCCGACGCCGTCGTGTCTTCTCGCAGCGCCACTTGCGAGACTTGAGGCTCTCGATGGGCGCAGAGGCGACCTTACGGCTCTGCAGCGCCCGCAGCATGGCAGCGCAGTGAGCGACGTTGGCGCCCGAGTTGCTCAAGGCCACGTCCTCAGGCGAGCGCCCCCTGCCGTCGAGCCACTCCTCGGCCCAGATCGGTTCGAGGCCTGCAGCTGCTGGCGCACGTGACGATGCTGGCAGCGCCGCAGCGAGCATCGCGGCGGCTGAGACGGAACCGTGACTAGCCGCTAGGTGCAAAGGTGTCTGCCCGAGGATGTTGCGTGCCGTCGTGTTCGCGCCGAGCGCGAGGAGTGGCTGCACTAGCTGTGGCGCGCCAAAGGCCGCGACAAAATGTAGCGCAGACCACTTGAACTTGGTGTACTCGTTCACACGGGCGCCCCGGCGAGCCAGCTGCTCGATGAGGCCGTGGTGGGTGATGCACTGGGCCATCGCCGTGCGCACGTCCGCCCGTGTCACGACCCCTGTGTCGCGCGCACGCTCGACGATCGTCGCCATCGAGGGGTCGAGCGCCATCGCGCAGCTGGCGAAGAGTTCGCGGCTGTGGCCCATCATGGTGCTGCCGGTCATGCTGCCGTCAAGGGCTGAGCCTCGAGAGCTTGACGCGGCCTGCAGGATCCAACGCGACAAGCTCACGCCCCAGCCCTCAAGCTCATGGGCGACGTGCAGCAGGCTACGAATAACGATTCCCGCGCTGGCGCGCTCCTCTGTGAGGGTGTCGTCCCATTGCAGAAAACTCTTCCGCGCTCGCTCGTTTGCCAGCCTGAGCAGTTCCTCAAAGTTGCCGGCGTAGAGAGCAATATCAGTAGGCTCGCGAACTTTGGCTAAGACCTTTATGCTGCCGTTCTTGAACCTGCGTGGACCACGTCGCCTAATGGGTTGTTGGCCCATGCAGCGGGCTACACTCGTGCGAGTGCGCTCGTCATGTGACGTGAATGTCTCGTGTTTTGCAGCTCCGCGAAGCGTCGTCTCGGTCACGAATGTTCTTCCACAGCGGTGGCGCGGCACACAAGCACCAATTACCCCATGGGAACGAATGAACATCTCTATTCAACCAGTTGCTGCTCGGCTATTTGGTGAGCTCAGGGTGAGCTCACAGGGCGACAAACGCCTTCCTAAATTGGACGAAGATCTCGACGAGGACGAGAAAAGCCGCGCCGAGCGCGACGGCGACCGGCAAAGTGAACCAGCTGTCAACACCAGACGAGCGCTTCGTTTGCTGGCGTGACGTGGAGCCATCTTCGTCGTCGAGGGCCTCGGCCTCGTCGCAGGTACCGCTCTCCTGCCTGCCGTGGAGGCGCCGCCGCCGCTCCGCCTTGGCAGCCTCGGCCTCCTTCTTGGCCGCCTCAGCCTCGCGCTGCTGCTTCTCTCGTTGCCGTGAGGCCTTGAAGCGTGCTAAGCGTTCCTCTTCCTCCAGCTTCTCGCGCTTCTCGCGCGCAATGCGGTGGCTTTTCACGTCATGCGCTGCCATGTAACACGTAAACGTGCCGCCTTTGGGCACGAGCAGAGCGCCCCAATACTGGTCCGACTTGGTCTCACCGCGCCACTGCTTGGCGAGCACGATGCAAAGCACCTCGCCCTGCAGGTACCACGTCGATTCCTCGGCGTTCACCGGTCCACTGAGCGGCTCGCAGTGCAGCAGCGTCTTGCCAAGCTTTGTGTGCTTCACGACCAGATGATCAGCAGATATGACACACACGACGTCCTTCTTGATCGTGTCGGGAGGGATGGGGACCCACAGCTCGACTTGCGCGTCATCCTCCTTCCAGTCCCAGAAGGCGCCGCTCTTGCTCTCGCTGAACGGCATTGTGATTGTCGCGATCACAGCACGACCGCGTGTGAATTATAACTATGTTGGACAACAAGGAGGCGGTCAAAAAAGTGTTGCACCAACATCCGCGGTCCCGGCTCCCCCTTTTTGCATGCATGCAGAACTGACAACTGGGGGAAGAACTGACAGAACTGACAACTGTTTGGTTCTGCGAGCTGGGAGAAGATTCCCTCCGTGAGCGCTTGCATGCATGCGCTCACAGTCGCTCTTACTTGGGGCTGCTTCTCTGCAGAGCCTGGTAGACAGCTGCCTTGTCGGCGGCGCATGAGGGCGAGCACGGCAGCGCCGCACCCTGCAGCTCGGCGGACAGCTCGGAAAAGCTCAGGACCTGCAGCGGCGCGAGACTGCCCACCGTACCGCTCACGCGCTGCACGCCGAGAGCGCGCAGGATAGGCAGGTGCGCAGCCTCCGTGAGCTCGTGCGCGCTCAGCCAGCGCAGCAGCTCGCGCGTCTGCGCCTCCGACTTTTGCGCCGCCTGCTCGGGCGTCAGTGTGCTCGCCTCCGGCGCCGGGCCGCCGGCCAGAGGCATTTCGCCGTGCAAGTCAGTCCGAAGGGCGTCGAGATGCTTGACCGCGAGATCATCACTCAGCTCGTGCTGCGCTACGGCTTGCGCGGCCTCTGTGCCGGCCGGCGGCGTAAAGTTGTCCTGCAGAGCTGCGAGCCGCCTCGCCTCCATCTGCACGCTGAGCGGAGCTTGGTGCCCTGAGGACGTGGCCATCTCTGGGTCTGCCGCTTGCAAGGTCGGCGGGTGGTCGGGCGGTGGCAGCCCCGGGTCCGCCGCTTGCAAGGTCGGCGGGTGGTCGGGCGGTGGCAGCCCCGGGTCCGCCGCTTGCAAGGTCGGCGGGTGGTCGGGCGGTGGCAGCTCTCTGCTTGGCGGCAGAGATTTATGCGTCGGGCATTGATCGCACGACTTGCGGCAGTGCGCGTGCATGAAGACGGGATTGTTGACGCACTCCATCGCAGCCGCCCACGTGGGGCACTCGCTGTGATCATCTGCGCACGGATGCGCCTGCTCGGCACCGAGCTGCGGCGGCGCCGACCGCGGAGGCGGAGTGCTGCTCGCCTGCTTGCGCTGCATCTGGGCCTCCAGCTGGGCCTGAGCCTGCACCGCTGCGTTGATGTCCGCCTGCGCCGTCTCGACGTATCTAGCAAGCTTGGCCTTGCACCTCGCAGCCTCCGCCCCTCGCTCTGCCACTCGATTGTCCTGGAGCTGCGAGTTGCACGAGAGCGCCTCTACAATAGCCTCGGCTACGGCGGCTGCGGATCCGGTACCGTCGTCCTCGGGCACGAAGTAGAGCGAGCTCAACACATGGTTGACCTGCAGCGCCTCTGCAAGGATGGCTGCACCCGGTTTGCCAATTGGGTTTCCACCCACGTCAAGTGACATGAGAACAGGGTGGGTCTTGAGGGTCTCCGCCAGCTCCGCGAGGCCGGCAACGCCGATAGCCTGGTCGACGAGGGACAATTTGACTACGCCGATCCCACTCTCGCTGGCAAGCGCCCGTGCGAGCTCAAAAGCGCCCTCGTCTCCGATTCTTGGTCCGTGGTCTCCGTGGTCAAGCACGAGCTCGGCGCAACCGCGAAGGTCATATCTGCCAAGCTTCTTGATTTCGTCCCATCCGCACACGCGCTGCACACCCTGTGCCACGGATACGTGCACCAGCGAGAGCACGCTGACCCTGGTGAGAACGCTCATAGTCCTCATAGCGTAGAGACAGCTTCTCGAGGAGCCTTGTGCCTTCACGTTGCGGCGCCTTTGCGGTCGTTCATGTGAACATGTGTT
>ENA-UOXG01000735-UOXG01000735.1-mixed-culture-metagenome-genome-assembly--contig:-NODE-735-length-22242-cov-32.987155_pt1 | contig 22242 bp, 15 predicted proteins | sample MGYA00238159_ERZ761634 | MGnify/ENA primary metagenome ERZ761634 (study PRJEB28908, sample SAMN08776845) | mixed culture metagenome | isolation source: Freshwater growth medium | place: USA... | reverse complement strand
CGGCGGCGGGCGCGGCGGCGGGCGCGGCGGCGGGCGCGGCGGCGGGCGCGGCGGCCACGGGCGCAGGCGCAGCGGGCGCTCCAGGCACAACCGTTGCTTGCCCCGGAGCTTCCGCTGGCGTGGACCCCGTGAGAGGGGCACCTGCGACGGCCGTCGACGCTGCCAGGGCTGTCGCGCCTGCCGGCGCCGATGCCCCGCCGCTGCTGCTGCTCGCAGCACCCGCTGATGCCGCCGCCGCAGCCGCGGCTGGCGGCGGCAGTGGGGGTGGATTGCGCCGGATGGAGTGTACGTTGAAGTAAAGGATGAAGATGCGCAGCAGCAGGTGCAGCCGCTGCTCGACGAAGAAGCGCGTGACCGCCTCGAAGCTTGACGCCGAGCACACCCATGTGACGCGCTGCGTGAGGTAGATCTTGGCAATCGACGAGTTGGCGAGGTTGTTGCGCTGGTTCTCGTCCTGAACAAGATGCAGCAGCTGCTCGACCTGCCGCTTCTTCTCCAAGCTGCCGCCACCCTCGTGCTCCGCCGCGTGCGCGCGCCCGAAGCGCTCAGGCTTCTCCTTCGCACCGCCGGAGCGTACTACGAGTGCGAGGAAGCAGTGCACATACATGGGGAAACGCAGCAGCTGGAGCTCCTTCTGCTCCTCGAGAGAGCGCGAGCGGATCCAATTGTCCAACTGCTCGTAACTCTCCTCATACTCCATCTCCACCTTGGGGTCCACGTGGAGCGCATGGCGCCTCCCATCGCCTTGTGCTGCTCGCCACGAAGCAGATGGGTTTTGCCCACCCAGGCTGGCATCACGTTGCAGCATGTCGTTGAGCTTGACGTCACGCGGCCGGCTGGTTAGGACCTCGCACGCGGCTGTAAAGCCGCGCATCTGCAGGTACCGGCGGGCCATGGCGAGGACGTCCTCCTGCGCCATGATGAAGGGCAACACCTCGCACACGTCACAGTCGCTTCATTCTCATGCTCCTGCTCAGCGTTCACGCTGTCTAAGTTTGGCTAACCTCGATGATGACGTTCTGTACTCCACACGGCACATGACGACACTCTACACAAGTCACAACATTCCCATCGCACTCAAGGAGAAGCCGGCCATCGCGGCTGTGCCCAGCAAGAGGAGCAGAAAGTCAACCGTTGCGTGCCCCCCACCGGATTGCAACAGCATCAGCAGCGGAAGGACGCTCATCAAAGGCGCCCCGCACAACGCAGAGATCACCAAGACCTGAGTCGTGCCCACTGAGGCCATTGCTGTGAGTGTCATGAGTGCGCACCACACGCCTCCATACAGATGCACTGAGCGCGAACTATCCGTGCGCGTCGTAAACTCCTCGCGCATCAGCAGGGTCGACTCGGGGTCACTTTCGCCGCCCCTGCCGCGAGTGGCCCCGAGGAGGTCCACGAATTCCCGCACCCCCTCGTGTACGACCAGTGGCAGCGTGACGAGCTGGACAACGGCGAGCGCGTGATTGATCAAGGCACCGACAAAACCCTGAGTAGCGTAGTCCGCAAACGTATTCCCGCTCGGCCGCCGACCGAACGCCATGTATCCGAGCCAGCCAATAGTCACGTACACCCCAAGCGCCAGCACTGTGGCTGTGCCGATCACGCGACGCATGCGGCGCTGCTGCTGACGCAGCGCTTCCCCTCCCAGCCACCGTTCCTTGGGGGGTTCCTTGGGTTCCCTTGGGCTACTGCTCAGGCCAGTGTCGTGGGCGGGTACCGGTAGAGCATAGAAGAGAGGCAAGACGTTGAAATGGCAGTTGAAGGAGAGGTGGATCACGCTTGCGGCGTTCAAGGCCTCGGCCAAGGTGCGACGATCCCCGTGGTGAGGAATCTGTGCAAGGCCTTGCACCGACGGTGGCGCACCAACGTATCCGACAATGGCGTAGAGCAAGAAGAGTAGCATGAGCCCAGCCGCAGCCACCGAGATCACAGCAAGCCGTTCAATTTCACGGATGCACACGACGAGCGGAGTGACAATGCATCCAGCGATGAAAAGGCACGCAGTGCGCGTGCACCACCCTACCAGCAGAATCTGCGCGACGTCGGCAAAGATGCTGAGGCCGGCAACACCAGTACTAAAGGCAAGTACGATCAGGAGGAGGCGGACCACCTCCGCACCAATGTGACCTAGCGTCCTCCGTGCAACCCCCTGATATGTGGCCTCCCCAACCAGGCAACTTGCGATGACAATCGCCTGCGACGTGTAGAAGGAGAACGCACCGCACGCCACGATGACGGGCAGCGCTGCACGCGGGCCCAGCATGCGCACGGCGTGTGGCAGCGGCACAAGGCCAGCACCACCACCAAATATCGTGTTGAGCAGCTGGCAGCAAGCGTCGAAATCAGGCCCGTTCCGAAACAAGACCACACGCGGGCTGCGCGCCAACGCAGCCGTCATCGAAAAGAAGGGGTTACGGGAGACCATTGAAAAAGTGTGAATAAAAATATTGGTTCACGGCGACACGGGTGCGTACAAAACGGTAGAAAACAGTCTGGTCGGGCCGATCGTGGTAACTGGTACCGGTGCAATCGAGGCCTCCGCTCTTACGAAATTGGTCACATGCTACTGCGTACCTGGCGGCTGTCAAACTCCGACTAAGATGCATCACTGCATCCCGTACAGCTCCAACCGCACTTACTGGACCCGCATGCACACATGAGTCATGACTCTCCAACATGCTGTTCTAAAGATATTCGCTGAGTGTAGGCACGGCGTGCGGCTAAACGCAGCGCGTGCGCCTCCTGGGATAGCGTCTCCGCTCGTCCATTGACCTCTTGAGCTCAGGGCCTGCACACCTCATTGTACACAGCGCGGCAGCGATGTAGGTATCTGCCGACTGTCCTGCAGTGCCTGTCATGCAGGTCCTGATCAAAAATTGTCGGCAAGCACGCGATCATCAGAATCTGCGAAGGCTCAATGATGGCGAACGTCACTCCGTAGGAGAGCAGCCATGTGAGCAGCATTGCCCGAGTAGCCTCTTGGTTGAAGGTCCGCGCGTAGATGACGGACAGCAAGCAGCAAGTTATCATGAGCGAGACGTTGAACGCCCACGCGAAGCCCATGCGCAAGGTCATCTCGACGGGTGAGCGCCATCCGAGCTTCTCGCGCATACCTGCTAATCTCGCCTCCAGCGTAGTCACCATGAGCTTCTTTTGCATCTCCTCCTTTGCTTTTCTCTCCTCCTCACTAAGGTTGTTCATGGTGGGCCGTTTGATGCTTAGCCTGGACTTCACTTCGTCCTGGAGCTTCGACTTGGTCCATCTTCCCAGCAGCTTGGGCTCAGGGTCAGGCTCCTCGTCAGCCGGCGGCGGTGCTGGGGGAGGTGGAGGTGCTGGTGGCTTCTCCGGCTCCGGGAGGCGCACGATATTAGGCTTGACGGGTGGCGGAAGCTTCGGCTTTGGCTTCAAACCTGTCCAGTCGGGCATGAGTGAGAATAGCTTTTGACCGAAGGGGGCGGCCTGTGGCTGCTCCTCGGTCCATGTTTTGAACTCCTGGAAGTCGACTGAGCCACCATCGTCCTTGTCGCACTGCTTAAACGCGATCATCAGAATCTGCTCTGGTAGGTTCGGCGGTAGTTCTGGCTGCTGCATGAGTTTGTAAACGGTGAATAGGCGAGGTGCCTCCCCGGAGGGGGTGTGCATCCCCATCTTGGCAAAGCCCTTGATCCACTGCTGCCGGGTCACGTACCCTGTGCCGCTCTCATCAAGCTCTTTGAAAAGTTCGGCGATGCGCGCGCTCTTCTCCTTGAGTTCGTTTTTGAGCACCTGCACGACATGCTGGATCTTCTCGTCCGAGCGCTTTCCCAAGTCTGCAGCCAGATCGCGAGGAGGCGGCTTGAGGGCCATCCCAAAACGCACGCCCATTTTCATTCTGGTCAGCCTCCTTCGGGCGGCCAAGCGTTTGTTTAGTCTCTGCGCGAAGTCTCGTTGCACTCGCCTGGCCCTGTAGATTCGTTGAACTGTGCTGACAGCCTTCTCCCACCGGATCTGCGATTCCCAACCGTACGACACGATGCGTCCAAGAACCTCATCTGCGCCTCTCTGGTCCAGTTTGGGAACCGTCTTCTTCGGCGGAGGTGGCGGTGGCGCCTTGCTTTCCTGCACCAACTCATCGATCGAGTGCAGCGCTTTCATCGCTCTCTTCACCCTTGCCAGCCCGCCTTGCATGCGCTTCTTGGGAGCAACGTACGCCGCCGGCGGGGTGACCCAGATTGCGTCACCACCAGCGTATCCATCGGGCACGGTCATGAGGAAGTTGGCTCCATTATGCTCGAAGGTGAAGTCATCGCCCGTGACCGTGCCAACTGGTATGACCACCTCGACTCGCTGGTTGCCGTCGCTATCTTCGCTGTTATCCTCGGTGTCCCCGTACACGGCGCGGCGCCCCTTTTTGCGGAAGCAGCACATTGCGATCACAAAGTTGAGCCCCGGGCAGACAAAGCAGCCGAGGATCATAATGAGCCAGCCCAGCCGCGTGAGCTGGCGCGTCTCTTCGTACTTGACGCCAAACTCAGTGGCAAGCTCCTTTGCCGCGTCGCGGCTTTCCTGCTTTGCAGCAAACAGCGCTGCTTCGGCTTTTGCAGCCATCTGAGCCAACTCTGACTGGTCGGCCTTCGTGAGCCCTTTGCCAATACCAACCATTTGCATCCCTAGCCGATATCCGCGTCGTAACTTGCGATAGAGTTCGGCCAAGCGAACGAAGAGTCTCACCAAACCGGGCGGCAACTTGCGGCGCGTGCTGCCCAGGCGGAAGACGTAGCTGCACAGCGCGATTACAAAGAGGCAGACGACTGCGGAGATGACGCCCTGAATGAGGGCGGTGAGCGGCGAAAACACAAACGGCGAGAGCACCTCTTGGTTCTCCGTGCCATCGAATTGAGATTCATCGTATGAACGGGCACGGTATAGCTCAATATCGGCTTCCCGAACGTTTGCACTGTTGTCGAACTGTACGACACAGACAAGGAGCTCGATTGCTAAAGAGCTCCAGAAGATCTGGACCATCTGGGCCGGCTTGAGCGCGCTCTCATCATCCGGAGGTCTCATCAGGTACAGCACCGTGTGCTCGCTGGGTGCGATCGTCTTGAGGCGCGATCCAAAGGCGGCGGCGTCCTTGAAGAAGTTTTGACGTAGGCGCTTCCACAAGGGCTGCATGAGATCCTTCTCTTGAACCTCCACGCCGGCCGCCTCGGCTTGCTGGAGCCTCTTGAGCATGCGGCGCATCTCTCTAAGCTCATACTGCTTTGTCGCGCGCTCCCGAATATTTCCGGCTAGTCTCTTGAGACTCACCCTGACTGTCGGGCCTGACCAGTCGGAGAGATGCGGTGGAGACGGTGGCGGTGAGAGGCTGATCTGTTCGATGACCGTCGACGAAATGTCGTCGTCTGCCGTATCAGCAGCAGCTAGCTCGTTGGAATCTGTGGCTTCCATCGACGAGTCGGATGTATACAGCTCGGCACGTCCACGAGGAGAAAAGGCTGTCACAGGGGCCCCAATCTTTGGCAACGGCTTGTACGGGTTGATGGAGATCACCCCATCCTTCCCGCCTCGCCGCCCCCCTTGACTATCCTGATTGGGCTCCGCATCAACTAGTTCGAGATCAATGGGCTCGTCCACCGGCTCATTTGCAGCTTGGGCATTCATCCTTCCCGTCCACCTGGACAACCTTGTCTGAATCATATTCTTCGCTCCCGCCGCGGACGCATCCGGCACCTGAGAAGCTGCGTTTGTCGCTTCAGGCTGACCTAGTGCTTGCGCCTTCATCTCGAGCATCCAGGTGCTTGCCACCTTGGCTCTTTCCACTCTGCTTCTCTCGATCGCCTGCAGCATCTGCATCAGCTCTGCCAGTTCTGCCGCCTCTGCCGCCTCTGCCCTCTCGGTTTCGACTCGCTCTCTCAGCTCAGTGACCTTTGCTCTGCTCGTCCTGCCCCGTTCAAGTGCCTGCAGCCTCGTTGCCGCAGCTTCCTTCACCAAATCTTTCACCTCTGCTGCAGACACCTTCATCTCGGCGGCCTCGGGCCGCTGCCACACGTCAGCGGCACCGGCCTTCTCTGGCGACGCTTCGGGCGCCGCCAGACGCGAGTGCGCTGGCTCAATGTTCTTCAGCAACACTCTAAGCGGCGAACGGGGGCGAAGCGGCGAAATGGGGCGGGGTTCATCGCTCAGCGCGACGTTAAGCTTGACAAGTGAACCATCTTCGAACGAGACTTTCAGAGTGACAAGACGAGCACGCGCTCGTTGCAGCATTTGCCGAGCTCTCGAGTTGATGATGGCGATCGCCCTGGAAACCATGATCGACCGAGCCACCGAGGCTATCCGTCTCTGGCGGATGGCCTCGTCCAACTCTGGATCACTTCCTGCGTCTGGATCTGTGATGCGCAGATTCGCGAGCACTGCGAGAACATAATCTGCCACGATCTCATCATCGTGCTTGTCGCGCATCTCCTTGAGATCCCTTTCACAACCCTGTGCACGAAGCCTTTCGCAAACATCGAATGGATCCAACGAGGTGAGGTTCTGGAGCACCGCAGCGGCAAAGACGCAGACCGGATAGTCACTCTTTAGCTTTCGCCTAAGTCTCTTCAAACCTCCCGCCTGCAAAAACAGAGTCAGTGTCTCGCGGGCATTCGGGTCGAACACGTCGGTAAGCAAATTGCCCAAAGTGGACATCGCCAGCTGTTGGAGCTCACTAGACTCCGAGTCTATGCACTTGGTGAGAACGGCAATGGTGCCACAATCGCGCAAGGCTTTGGCCAACTCCTCGGCCTTGGGGCCATATGCGTCACCAGCGGCGGCGCAAACTGCGTATAACGCGAGGGCTCGAGCATCTTCGTCTGTAGCCTCCGTCACATCCGAAGCCAATCTGATGGGCAGGGGTCGAGTGTCCAATACCGGTGTGGGAACATCCACTCGAGTGGCCCAGGCAGGTAGATCTACATTGGTCTGCATCGGCGGTGGATTTGCCGGTTCAGGAGCCACTTTTGCCGACCGTTTGCCTGCAGCCTTCGCCTCCTTCTCCTCGCGCTTCTTCTGACGCTGAAATTCGTTCTTCGCCCTCTTCTTCGCAATCTTTTGCTTCAGGGTCTCCTTGGGGCTGATCTTTTCGATCTTCTGTTGCAGTCCTCTAATTATGTCGAGCTGGGACTCTTCCTCGAAGGACTTACCGAGCTTAGCACGGCGCCGACGTGCCCGATACCCACGATACCAGCCATACCAGAAGAGCGACAAAAGATTCGCACAAAGCATTGTACCAACGATGGCCGTGACGGTAATATTGTCAGCGATCACAAAGGCTGCAAGAAATTCCGATGCGTCGTCCAGTGAGATGGTATTGTAGAGTCCAGTGGTGGGTTTGAGCGGCTCAACATAGGGGTTTATCTGGAGGATGCCACCGAATGTTGTCAGATGCGTCGACGCACACGAGAGAGTGTTCTCACTGAGCGAGCTCTCAATGCCGTCAAATGCCCATTGCTGAGCACTTTCGTCCCAGTACGAGCAGCTCATGAATCGGGAGCAATTAAGGTCGACATAGCCTGGAGGACAGATGCAGCGGCCAGAATCGCAAGTGCCGATTCCCGAACAGTTGTTCCGGTCGGAGCAGTCTCCCACGCCATAGATCAGCCGGCACGTCGCGCGAGAAGGATCGGATGGGGGGTAGGGGAGAAGCGGAGGCCGCGGAGGTGCCGCTGGTGGGAGCGGCGGAGCGGGAGGTGGAGGGCTGGGAGGCAACGGTGGAGGCGATGGTGGGGACGGGAGGGAAGGTGGGCTCGTAATACAACCAGCACAGACTGGGAAGTCTATCGCAACTTGAAGGGTAGCTTGGTAATACGTGAGCCCTCGCCACTGAGCTTGTTGGATGACGTATCTGCACGTAACCCACGAGGTACGAGGAACGTTTGGATTTGGATTGTCTGGAACGACGTACAAGTCTAGCACCGAGGCGCAAGAGGGGGTGGATGGCGGTCGCGACGGCGGTGGCGAAGGCGGCGGGGGTCGCGGCGGAGGTGACGGAGGTGGTGATGGGGGCGGAGGTGACGGAGGGGGTGAAGGCGGCGGACCTGACGGTGGGGGTGATGGCGGCGGGGGTCGCGGAGGTGGGGATGGAGGAGGTGACGGTGGAGGTGGTGAAGGCGGAGGCGGTGATGGAGGTGGTGGAGAGGGCGGCGGCTGTCGTGGGGGGGCCGGAGGTGGTGACGGGGGCGGCGGTGAGGGAGGCGGCGAGGGAGGCGGTGATGGGGGTGGCGGTGAGGGCGGCGGCGAGGGGGGTGGCGGTGAGGGTGGCGGTGAAGGTGGCGGTAACGGTGGGGGAGATGGCGGAGGCGGCGACGGTGGTGGTTTCGGAGGTGGGAACGGAGGCGGACTAGACGGAGGCGGATGGGGCGGGGGTGACGGGGGCGGGGGTATTCTGGGGGGCGGTGGTGTGGGCGGTGGAAACGGCGGCGGGCTTGGCGGCGGTGGGCTTGGAGGTGGCCTTGGGCTTGGATGGCTTGGAGGTGGGGGTAATGGCGGCGGGGCCGGCGGAGGAGACGGCGGAGGCACTGAGGGCGCGGGTGGCGATTCCGGTGGCGCTGGCGGTCGCGGTGGCGGGGGTGGCCTCGGCGGCGGCGGCGGCCATCCGGGTGGGGGAGGGGATGAGGGTGGCGATGGTGGTGGAGGCGACGGTCGCGGGCCAAAGGGTGGACAAGCCGGTGGCGGAGGTTTAGGTGGCGGCGAGGGTGGCGGCGGGGACGGTGGTGGTGGTGACGGTGGTGGTGGCAAGGGCGGGGGGACCCGTGGTGGCGGCGGTAGCAGCGGCGGAGGAGATGGTGGTGGTGGTGACGGAGGTGGACTGGGAGGGGGACTCCGAGGAGGTCTCCTCGGTGGCGGGCTCGGCGGTGGCCTGGAGGGTGGCCGCGACGGTGGCGTGAGTGGTGGCCGCGCCGGTGGCTTGGAGGGTGGTGAGATTGGAGGGGATGCCGGAGGAGGTGGAGACGCTGGGGGTGGAAGAGGCGGAGGTGGAGACGGTGGAGGGGGGGACGGTGGAGGAGGTGAGGGGGGCGGAGGCGATGGCGGCGGCGAAGGCGGCGGCGGCGAAGGCGGCGGGAATGGTGGCGGCGCCGGGGGCTCCCTTGGGGGGAACGGCGGCGATGGAGGCAGCGGCGGCGGAGGTGGAGATGCAGGTGGAGGTGGAGGCCGCTGCGGCGGCATGGGTGGCGGGGAAGGTGGGGGTGGCATGGGTGGTGGGCGGGGAGGGGGTGGCTTAGGAGGCGGCGACGGTGGCGGCGATGGCGGCGGCGATGGCGGTGGCGGCGATGGCGGTGGTAGAGGCGGTGACGGTGGCTCCAATGGCTGCGGTGATGGCGGTGGCGGCGATGGCGGTGGTGGAGTTGGTGGCGCGAGAGGTACCGGCGGCTTGGGTGCCGCATCTGGCGGATACGGCGGGGGAGGACCAAATGGAGGATTCTGTGGAGGTGGTGGAGAACAGGTCCACACAGGTGTCACCTCTTCGGCGATCACGCCCGGCGCGACGGTAAGCGAAACTACGATCGGCATCGCCAGATTGGTGACGTTCAAAGTGGTGCCGTTCCGGCGCAGATTGACATCAGCAATTGCAGTTCCTGTAGCGTTAGCAGCTTCCAACCCGTACGGATTCAGCTTGTAGATGACGATAGATGCCTCCAGGCCATGTTCTGTGTGGGAAGTGCGGGATCGCGTAGCCGCTGCAGCAGTGCGCAAAGGGGGTGGAAGAGGCGGAGGTGGTGACGGGGGAGGAGGAGACGGGGGAGGAGGCGAAGGTGGCGGAGGGGAAGGCGAAGGCGAAGGCGGTGGCGGTGGTGATGGTGACGGTGGAGGAGGCGGTGGAGGTCGCGATGGCGGCGGCGGGGACAGAGGCGGAGACGGAATCGGTGCCTTATAGGGAGGGTATGGAGGACGCGAAGGTGGTTTCGGTGGTGGTGGTCTCGGTGGAGGCGATGGTGGGGGTGGAGAAGGCGGAGGTGAGGGGGGTGGCGGAGGCGCCGGAGGGGGTGAGGGCGGCGGAGGTGAGGGCGGGGGCGGAGGTGGCGACAGGCAAGTAAAGCCCTTGGGCAACGTCATCGAGACACTCAAACCATTGCTGAGAGCAGGGGCGCGTGTAGACGATGCGTTCCCTGCCGGTGGGTCGCCTATCCGATAGCATGGATCAGTCTTGGAAACCACCAGCGTGATGTCGAGGGTTTGAATCTCCCTTGGCTCTTCACCCACGACAAGCCCTCTGCCGAGAATCTGGCTCAGTTTATCAGTGGCGTCCCTGACTCTCAGCGACCTCTGAATGGCTTCGCGAAGCCGCTTCTCGGTAGGGGACTCGGGTGGCAATGAAGGGGCTATAGGAGGTGGGGATGGAGGTTTAGAAGGTGGAGATGGAGGTGGAGGAGGTGGCATGGGCGGTGGCGGCGATGGTGAAGGTGGGGGTGGTGGAGCTGGTGGCAATGGAGACGGTGGTGCAATGGGAGGAGCTGGCGGACACGGCGGTGGCGGTGATGGTGGAGCTGGTGGCAATGGTGGTGGTGGCGATGGAGGCGGTGGTGACACATAGCACTCGGCGCAGCCGATGCATGCAGCCCCGGTGGCAGCTGCATCACCACCCCGACACTTGACCTCCCACGAATCTGTGTGATAAGAGCAATAGGGAGCACACCATGGAGGCGAGAATGGTGGCGGAGGGGATGGTGGTGGTTTACTGGGCGGTGCAGGTGGACACGGCGGCGGCGGCGTTGGCGGTGGTGGTGAAGGCGCTGGAGGTGGTGGCGTATAACAGGGCGGGCAGCCTAAGCACGCATGGTAATTGCCGCCTATTTCGCACTTGACTTCCCATGGTTCAGGGTGATTATAGCACCAGCCATCACATAGGTGTACCAAAGCGGCCGGGACGGCTACGGGTGGCTCCGGCGGCCATGGGGGGGGTGGAGAAGGTGATGGGGATGGCGGCGGTGGTGGGGGAGACAACGGCGGTGGTGATGGCGGTGGCGGTGGTGATGGTGGACTTGAAGGTTGGATTTCAGGTGGTCGAGGAGGTGGTGATGGAGGAGGAGACGGCGGTGGAGATGGTGGAGGAGGCAGAGGTGGTGGAGAGGGCGGTGGGGGACTTGGTGGAGGTGATGGCGGCGGGGGGGACGGAGGTGGCGAGGGAGGCGATGGAGGCGGAGAGGGCGGTGGTGAAGGCGGTGGCGAAGGAGGAGGTGAAGGTGGCGGCGAAGGCGGTGGGGAGGGCTTAAAGCACTTCGAACAGGTAAAGCAAGCAGGTCGTTCGACGCATTTTCGCTCCCACGGGTCCGGATGCCACTCGCACCAAATAGCGCAGAGAGGCGGCGATGGCGGATTGGGAGGTTTGGGCGGTGGTGAGGGGGGGGGCGAGGGCGGCGGTGGCAAGGGCGGTGGCGAGGGCGGCGGCGAGGGCGGCGGCGGATTAGGCGGCGGCGAGGGCGGCGGCGGCAAGGGCGGCGGTAAGGGCGGCGGCGAGGGCGGCGGCGAGGGCGGCGGCGATGGAGGAAAGCACGTGGGGCACCCAATGCAAGACGTGGCTTGTACGGTACACTTGTAGTTCCACGGATCTGGATGCCAGGTGCACCAGTGAGCACAAAGGGGCGGCGGGAAGGGCGGCGGAGAAGGTGATGGTGGCAGGTCGATGCTCTGAAGCTTGCGGCCAACAAATGGTGATGATGGTGGCTGGATGCGACGCGCCAGGCTCAACGCCAGACGTTGGACACGCACCTTGGTGTCTTCGGGCACAGGCTCTGGTGGCCACGGTTGCGAGTCATCGCTACTTTGCAGTTGTCGGCTGCGCGCTGGCCACGATGGCGGATAGCATGGCGGCGCAGATGGCGGTGGCGGAGATGTTGGTGGCGGCGACGGTGGTGGCGCTTCATCATACACGCCCTGACCTTGAGCAAGAATCATGCTAATTCCTCGAGCTATCAGCTCGGCGCTGCCGTCGGCAAGCTCAACCGCGAATGAGGTGCTGAGCATGGCCTCAAAAATAGCCATTCCTTTTTCGAGTGTCGAGCCAGTGACGTTGGCACTGATGACTCTCACCGCAGCTGCGACTATCTGCGCAACCTGGTCGGCATCTTGCGCCATGCCACCATCTACAATCGACCCGATTACGGATAGAAGAGTGTCACGGAGCTGCATCTGATCGCGAACGGCACGAATCGCAGCCTCCGCGGCGTCTCGCAGCCGGATTTCCAGTGTCGGAGGTGGCGGAGATGGCGGTTGAGGCGATGGCGGTGGCAAAGGAGGTGGCGAGGGATTGGGTGGTGGTGGAGGTGGAGATGGCGGAGGAGGCGGTGGAGGTGGCGAAGGCGGAGGAGGCCGAAAAGGCGGACGCGGCCTCGGTGCTCTCCCGGGAGGGAACGGTGGGCGTGAAGGAGGTGAAGGTGGTGGTGGACTTGGCGGAGGCGAAGGCGGGGGTGGGGATGGCGGAGGGCGAGGGCATGGCGGAGAAGGTGGAGGCGGTGAGGGTGGCGGTGGTTGGGGGGGGCTTGGAGGTGGCGACGGGGGTGGAGGTGAAGGAGGCGGCTTGGGAGCCTGATCTCCCCAAATAGGCGGAATACTCGGCGGCGGAACCGAGGGTGGCGGTGGCGTTGGCGGTGGGCGGGGGGGCGCGGGCGGCGAGGGCGGTGGCGAGGGCGGCGGGGGCGGGGAGGGCGGCGGCGGGGGCGGCGGTGGCGGGGGGGGCGGCGGCGGGGGGGGGGGGGGGGGGGGGGGGGGGGGTGGGGGGGGGTGGGGGGGGGGGGGGGTGAGGGAGGTGGCAATGGTGGCGGCGATGGTGGCGGACTTGGCGGTGGAGAGGGTGGAGGAGGTGACGGTGGTGGAGGTGATGGAGGCGGGGGTGATCGTCTAGAGAGCTGCATCCGTCTTCTGTTCGCCTGAGGAGTCGCAGTTGCGGCCGCGGCCAAAGCCGCAGCCGAGGCCGCGACCTCGGCCATATTTGCCTCAACAACAGCGTTCAGTGCTCCAGCTAGCGAGTTGACAAGACTTGTCGTCTGCGTGACATCGCCTTCCGCATGCGAGCGCTCAATCAGCGCTGCGACGCTGAGTGCTAGCGCAGTGCCCATGGCCACAGGTTCGACGGTGAGCCTCTCCTCGACGAGCGACTCTGCCTGATACACGTCCTGCACGCGGCATGCAACCGTCCAATTTCCTGCAACGCCTGGCAGCCACGAGGCTGAAGCTGCAATACTCAATCGGCCGAGACGCACGTCATCCAAGCTCCCCAGCACGCTACCCGTCGGTCTGCTGGAGAACACATACTTGAGCGGCAAGTCGTTGACGTCATCATCCACCCACTGCACTGCTTTCATCATCACATTAGTGGTCAGTACTCGAGCGGGTGGTGAGTAGTCAAGCACCAAGTCGCCGCCGAAGGGCGCGCGATTCATCTGCACTGTGGCCGTGGCCGAGGCAGTCTTCCCTCGGTACGTGGCACTTAGCTTGAATGTGTAGAACGCACCAGGAGACAACTGGTACGATCGCACGACGAGATTAGGTTGTTGTATACCAGTAGTGGTGGCAACGTCGAGATTAACGGTGGGAGAGACGCTCCATTGCAGCTGCGGTCGGTCGTATAACTCGTCATCGGGGCTGAGCATGCTCGAAATGTCGGCACTGCCAATGAGCAGCAGCCGCGCCGATGGGTTTTGCTTGCGCATGGTCGGCATCTCGATGCCGACAATGGGAATGGCGCCCGCCACGACGGTGATCAGCACGAGCACGTCGACCGTCTCAGAGCTTGTGGGCTTTGTCACTCGCACTGCGAATCCATAAAGCCCAGGTGCTAGTGAGGCCGAGCCGATTTGCCATCGACAGTAGCGACTCGTAAGTGGTCGTACCATATGTGGCGGTGTCAGGCCCGGGCACGTCGCGTCGGGTGAGACAAAGAGCCCCGCAGCAACTGTGCTCCTTTCAGTGGCACTGACATTCACGAGTGGCGCACAACGCCATTCCATAGCCAGCCCAATGTCGCAAAAGCCGTCGTCAACATCGCAGGTTGCGAGAGCATCATCAGGATCTGTGGAGGCACATGCATCCAAGACGAAGGGATCGAGTGCACCGACTGTGCGATCACCATCAGCTATCGCGCCCTGCAATGGCTCATCCTTGAGCTCGACATCGATTGCGTATGAGCCGCAAGTGGTGTTCGACGCACTAAGGCAAGCAGTCGCTCGCAGTGTGTAAGTGATGCCCCGTTCGAGTGTCGAGCCTCGAACGTACAACGTTCGTTGTGTGGAAGTCTCACCGAGCGTGAGAGGTGCAGCACTCGTGTTGAGCACCGTAGCACCTCTCGCGCTACGCTCATGCGTCCAAGTGAAGACGAGGTCAGTGCCCCCGGCACTCGTAAAGCACCCCGGGATGCGGGCGCTTGCCTCGAGCGGAACCAGAGATGAAACTGGGATAGTAACCAGTGGTGGTGCCATGATGGTCACAGACGGAACCGGCACAGGAGCACGCGTGATCGATATGGGGTATGGCGCACTGTTCGAACCAAGAAAATTGGCGACGACGAGGACAAAATCGAATCGAGAACCTCCGTCTAGCTCCGCACCGCCGAGCGTCACGATCGACGTCGTTCCCCTAGAGGCGGATCCAAGAACAGGCGAGACGCGCGCAAGGTTGTCGCAAGTGCGTGGGGATGCGCTCCACCGGAACGAGAGCGGCCGAGCGCCACCTCCAGTGCTGCGCGAGGCGTCGAGCATGACGGCAGTGCCTGGGCAGCTGCCAATGATTGACGGCGCCTGGATGAGGGCGCGTGGTGTGATACACGTCTCGCGCTCATCAGTCGCTCGTGTGTCACACGGAAAGAAGACGTCGACTCGAACCGTCGCTCCTCGAAAGCACAAAGCATCGGCAGCACTGCAAGTACCCACGAACGCATGGGGCCAGATCACGTTGGACTTGACCGTGACGGTCATGCCTCTGCTTGCATTGGAAAGCATGGTGAGCTCTGCAAAAAGGGTCCGGTCGTCGAGCCAATCACAATAGGCCTCCGTCGGCGCCGAGCCTCGTATCTGTGACGCCGTCGTGTTGTCGAGCACAAGGGAGCACGGCGAACGGCCGTTCATCCCACCGCGGTTCGTGGGCTGGCTATCGAAACGGATGATGAGTCTCGTGCCTTGCACGTCGAAGTGTGCTTCAAGGAGCACGGGGGTGTGCAGGCCAACGAATCTGAAATGCGGGACCGAATCTGCCCGCGCAATTGCGTAGGTCGTAGTTCTTGGCATCACCTGGCTAGCAACACGGCTCACGAAGCTGACACGGTTGAGCGCCAGGCTCACTGGCAGCGGTCCAGCACCACCCCAGGTGGTATTGCAAACGACCTGCGTATCTGAGACAAATATCGGCGGCAGATGCTGTGTCTCCTGGCCAAATCGGCAACGCACCAGGTCGAAGCGCATCGCAATCAGCGCATTGCAAGCCGCGCACTCCTCACATTGTCCAGGGGGGAACCCTGAACATTGCAAGCAAATTTGATGGCATTCAGCAACGGTGGCACCCGGCGTGAGAGCCAAAAAGCCCAACCCATTTAGAGTGACAGTCGTGCCACCTCGGGCTGCTCCCTCTGTCGGAAAGATAGAGGCCAAGTATGGCGCATGATAGTACACGAAGTCCTTGGAGTCGCCACTGAAAGTTCCATCTGTTCCATTGTTAAGGGACACAGTGATTGTGACGCCTACCATACGTGGTCCGCAGTCATTGCAGTCCGTTCCCACCGCGCATGTGGTGAAAAAAGGATCATCGGAGTACTCGGACCCGGGCCCACCATCGTCGCACTCGCCGTCCGAAGCGAAGTTGACTCCATGCTGGTTCGTTCCGTTGCAAGTATTCTGGCAGATCTGTCCCTCAGAATCCGAACCCGGAATGTTGCAAATGATATGAGTCGAGTTCAGAAGAATGCCGGGCACCGTGGCTGCCGTGCCAACACGGCAGATAAGTTGATTTTGGCCGTAGCTTGCAAAGCCGCTTCCAACGACGGTGACCATCGTCTCGCGACCAGTGACGCCACCAGCCGGTATCACTTCGTGCACACGCACCTTGGCAAGATCATACTCCTCAAACACAGGATCAGAGCCATAGAGCGTTCGTTCGACAAAGGCACCAGAACACAGCACTTGCACTCCCCATCGAGCCGCGAAGCCGGTGGCCGGAGTGGGGCATCGCACGAGGGTTGGGCTAACCGTTTGGAGGGGAAACTCGATGGACAAAGGGACGGTGACATTGGAGCTGCCATGAACTTGCGTAGTCTCGCAAACGGTCCCGTTCGTCGAATTCGTGCTGTTTGTCCCGTTTGTCCAAATCGTGCTGTTCGCATTTGCTACGGTGCAAACAGCATCAACAGGGCATGTGCTGTTCGGACCAATTATGCATCTTGTTGTGTTTGTGGTTGTGTTGCGCATTAACGCGCCAGCGCTCGTCGAGAGAAGCTTGAAGCGGCAGATTGCGTCACGCAGCGAGGGAACGGCAAAGCCCTCGCCTGCAATGTCCAGCATGACGGAGGTTGTTGAAGGCGCGCCCCGAACACCAATGTCGTTTACCTGTGCGTTGTAACTGACATAACCGGCCGTAGTGTTCTCGTGGAACTGTCTTCCGAATCGTTCGAACACCACGTATCGATTGCACGTGACAATCGGCGGGGGGCATGTGCCACATGAGACCGGGCAGTTCGCTCGCGCAACGGAGTACCCAGCGCAAGCGGCGGGATTGTTCCTGAAGTAGGTGCACGTCGATAACGCTACGAAGGCACTCGGCAAGCCGCTGTTCACCTTATCGACGCAGTCGATGTTGACCGTAGTACAGTTATCTCGGTACCATGGGAATGTCAAGAACCCCGTATTGTCAGCGGGTATGACACGAAGCCCATCACGACGCACATTGGCTTCATGCACCGAGCCCGACACGGGGCTCCGGAGCTCAGGCACGGAGCTCGACAGCATTGAACTGTCCGTGCCGTTCGGTTGAGGAAAGCACTGCCCATTTGCAGAAAAAGCGATCAGGTACGCGCCAACATTATAGCGCTCCGAATCGGGAAATACGGGCTTGTCGCACACGGCGTGCGTGCGATTGATCACTCTGCCACCCAAACCGAAAAACCCACTTGTTGTTCCGTTGCCGCCAAAGCGGCAGCGTGGTTTACCCCAAGTCTCGAATCCCCAATCCTCCCACTGTGTCCCTGTGACGACCAGTGACACATTCGCTTCCAAGTTGAACGGACCGCCTGCCGGTGTGACGGTGTTAGACAATGCCCTCGCGTTGACGTCGTATGCGCCAAAGTGGGAAAAGTCGGGAGGGCCGTCTAGGATGCGTTGACGCTCCTCAGCTGATGCATTGACGACGAGTCGAAGCGGATGCATCTGAACGGCTTTTGGAATCGGCGTGCTGCAAAGGAGAGTAGTATCATTCACGCGATGTGCTACCGAGGTACCGAGACCGGTGAAGTTGCACGCGATCTGGTCTGCTGGCAGTTGGTTGAAGCCGCTGCCTGTGATGGTCAGATTGGACGAGCAGCCCACGCCGGTACCCCAAGGCATCACCTCCTTGAAGCGCACTACTGCAACGGCGATGTGAGGGAAGAGAATGTACGATGATTTGCTGGCGTCCGGTCGGCTGGCATAGTTGAACTTATAGCACAGGATGAGCGTAGTGGTGGGGAATGGTGCGCGTTTGCCGCTGGCGTTCAGATAGGTCGAGAAGTCGAAAACAGCGTGGACTTGGTTGGTGATGGCCCTGTACGGGCTGGTGGAGTTGGTTCTGTTACGCGCGGCGGCGGAGGTCGTATTCCTCTGGACCACAAGCTCATACGATTGCAGCATTGTCTGATAGCTCATACCAGGCAAGCGAAACTGAGAGTCGCACGAGTTTGCGTCCTCACGGACCCACATGGCACGGTCGCCAGTCTGCACGCCCTCACCACGGATCACGATAGTAGCACCAGCGTCCGCTCGAACGGTGACGGACGGGAGGCCATCTGCCCTAACTGATGGATGAATGATGCTGGTCGGGGGTAGTGGCGGGTTCAAAGGCGGAGTGGAAGGCGGAATCGGCGGTAACTTCGGAGCCGGGAAGTACGGCGGAAATGGTGGACTTGGTGGCGGAAATGGTGGCGGCGGAAAGGGCGATGGCGCTAGGGGAGGGCAAGGCCGGGAAGGAGGGGGAGACGGCGGCGGCGAATAGCCTCCAGGTGGCGCCGGTAGCAAGGGTGGCGGGGCCGTAGGTGGGTTGCGTGGTGGTTCGACCGGTGGGGGGCTTGGGGGGGGCGGGAAGGGGGGAGGAGGGGAAGGCGGTGGTGGGCTCGGAGGTGGCTCGGAGGGTGGGTGTTGCGGAGGGGGAGAGGGCGGCGGCGATGGCGGCGGTGGCGATGGTGCTATCACAACATGCGCGACATATGTGGGCAAGCCCACCAGTGAAACTGAAGGGACACCCAAGATCCGTGCCACCTCCAAACGGAACGCAGTCGCGCTGATCGCAAATATAAGACCCCGTCCAGGTTGTGCGAAGAAGACGCCTGCTTGCTCGACGTCGAATTCCACGAGCCGGAGAGTGACATCGTGGTTGCGCACGATGATGTTCGCCAATCCCAATCCGCCTTGCCCTGTAGGGTCGATGGCCTTGAGGATCGCCTGACGGAGCAAAAGATGTGTGACCACGGGCACCGATGGTGGCGGCGGGAAGGGTGACGGAGGTGGCGGCGGCGGGAAGGGAGGCGGAAGGTATACGACGGTGCTCTGCTGTCGGCGGCGGGGGTGCTGATGCTGATGCCGACTCCTGTGCAAGAGCGTGTGCCAGCGTCCTTGCGAGTGGGCATGCTCTTCCAGTTGTGCCTTGTGGCGAGCCAGCGCTCGGCCCAATCGGCTGCTCGGTGCGCTTGGGAAAGGTGGGAGGGATGGTGCATCCTCTTTGGCTAGGCGGCGTCCAAACCGAGGTGGCCGTGATGGTGGCGGTGGAGACGGCGAGGGCGGCGGTGGAGACGGCGAGGGCGGCGGGGGAGATGGCGGCGGAGGAGACGGTGGTGGAGACGGTGGATGCGGTGGAGGAGACGGTGGAAATGACGGCGGGGGAGACGGCTTCCACGTTGCGTAGGTAAACGCTGCTCTGACCACCTCTATTTTACGCGAACCTGGGCTGAAGGGTGGGGCTGGCGGCGCGGGCGGTGGGGACGGAGGAGGTGGTAACGGTGGAGGTGGAGAAGGATTGGGCGGTGGTGGAGGAGGGGAGGGCGGTGGTGGTGGGGATGGTGGAGGAGGTGATGGTGGCGGCGACGGGGGTGGTGACGGGGGCGGCATGCGGGGCGGCGCTGGCGGCCTGGAGGGTGGTGCTGGAGGGCTTGGCGGCGCTGGCGGTGGCGGCGAGGGTGGCGGCGGTGAGGGCGGCGGTGAAGGAGGCGAGGGTGGCGGCGGCGGCGAAGGTGGATCATCGCACGCGGGGCCTGAGATCACATTGCCACCATCGATGCCTGACCCACTACGCGCGATCCGGCCCCTGAAGCCGGCTTCACTCTTGCACATGCAAGCTCCCGGCGTTACTACACGCCGGCGACTTCCAGACCCCGTGTAAAGCGCCTCGATCAGAGTGAAGTAGGGCGCTCCGCGCGCATCGCATGCAGCCGAGCACAACGTGGAGCTCGTGTTTGCGGGGCTTGGCATCGTGCATGTTTGTACCGGCGTAGTCTTGCAAATGCTGCTAGTATTTGTCATGTTGGTCCAAATCGTGCTGTTTGCGGCTGCTACGGTGCACACAGCACCAGCAGGGCATGTGCTGTTTGCCCTAATATTGCATGTTGTTGTGCTTGCACCCATGGAGTAGCATATTGTGCCGTTTGCACCTGCGTATTCGTAGCCCAGTTCGATGTTCGAAAGGCATGTGTCATAGCTGTACTTCGCACGCGTGTTCGCCCAGTAAGTGTCCCGCTCCTGTTGCGAGAGTTCCACGTTCCACAACCAGGTTTCGCCGACCCTGCCGGGCCCCATGTCGGGCCATCCGAGCGCATACGTTTGCTGCCCAGCACCCGGCGCACGGTTGGTCGTGCCAATCAGGGTCGGCGGTTGAAGCGGCGTCCCTAAGTAAAAGGTTGTAGTTCCGCCCAGGCCGCCATCGTCTTGGCAATCGTCATCTTGAGCGACCGCAATCAGCAGCTGCCATCCTTTGAGGTAGATATCAGCACCGGAATCACTAAAGGGGTTCGTGGTGAGGTTAGTAGCTGCATCGAACACTGTACTGATGGTGCCGAGGCGGAGGTCCTGCCGCACGACTTCCAAGTGGCCTGACGTTACACCATGGTGCAACGAGCGAAGCAGCGTCGTGCCAGTCTTCCGCCAGTCGATCCACGTGGCTGTCGTATAGTGACGACTGCCATAGTTTGCAAGCAGCACGTCGATGTTGCCGTCGGTGTTCAAATCCGCCGCCACGATCGAGTACGTGGGCGCGCTGCCGCCGGGCAGCTCGGTGCTCGTCGGGAAGCTGCCGCCGCCCGCGTTGAGAAGCAGTCGGCTGGGACTGTTATAGTTCCCAAGCAGCACGTCGAGGTCGCCGTCGCCGTCGACGTCCGCCGCCGCGATCGAGTACGTTTGCGCGCTGCCGCTGGGCAGCTCGATGCTCGTCGAAAAGCTGTCGGCGCCCCAGGGCATGGCGCCGGTGTTGAGGAGGACCATGCTGGGACTGCCATCAATCCCAATCAGCACGTCGAGGACGCCGTCGCGGTCCACATCCGCCGCCGCGATCGATCTCGTTTGCAAGCTGCCGCCGGGCAGCTCGACGCTCGTCCAGAAGGTGCCTGTGCCGTCACGTCCTGGACCGCCAGGTCCTGGATTATTGAGTAGCACTTTGCTGGGACTGCCATAGTTCCCAATCAGCACGTCGAGGTCGCCGTCGCGGTCCACATCCGCCGCTGTGATCGATTTCGTGGTCGCGTTGCCGAGAAAGGGCAGCTCGATACTCGACGTCGGGAAGGTGCCGTCGCCCGCGTTGAACAGCACTCGGCTGGGACTGCCATAGTTTCCAAACAACACGTCGGGGTAGCCGTCGTTGTTCAAATCCGCCGCCGCGATCGAGTACGTTTGCGCGTTGCCGATAAAGGGCAGCTTGATGCTCGTCGGGAAGGTGCCGTGACCCGCGTTGATCAGCACTCGGCTGGGGCTGCCATAGTTCCCAAGCAGCACGTCGATGTCGCCGTCGTTGTCCAAATCCACCGCCACGATCGAGTACGTTTGCGCGATGCCGCCGGGCAGCTCGATGCTCGTCGGGAAGGTGCCGTCGCCCGCGTTGATGAGCACTCGGCTGGGACTGTTGTAGTTCCCAAGCAGCACGTCGATGTCGCCGTCGTTGTCCACATCCGCCGCCGCGACCGAGAGAGCGCTCGCGCTGCTTGGTAACTCCATGCTCGTCGGGAAGTTGCCGCCGCCCGCGTTGCGCAGTCCTCGGCTGAACTTATGTTCTTGGCAGTAACTGAGGCGCTCCGTAGCCGCGTACCAGCAGCGGGGATTCTCCATGTTGAAGACACGCACACCTTTGAAGGTATCCACTGCGCAAGAGCTATGCTGGGGGGTCCACAGATTATGATTAGGGCCGACCAGGTTCACGGCGGACCGGCCTGAGGTGCCGCCATCGACCGCTGCGATCAGAGCGAGGATGGGGAGTTTCGTGGGCAAGACGGTGTACGGCAAGTTTTGACAACTGCCCTGCCCGGGTGTGAGGCAACCAGCGGCCGAGGACTGCCCGCAGTAGGTCATGGTTGTCAGCAAGGGCCGTGGCAGCTTGTACATATGCACGAGCGTGCCCTGCGGATTGTTGCAGGTGCACGTCTGGATGTCAATCGTCAAACCACACCGCGCGTCGTCGTACTGTGCTGTTTGGTTCGAAAAGCAGACCTTGCCCGCTGTGGGTGCAGCTCCAACAGGAGCATGCCCGGACTGGAGCCAGCCTGGTAAGGCCACGCTACACCTCTGGGTGCCAGGGTTGCGTGTGAGCATCATGTCGCCGGCTGCACCGCTGAAGCGATACCACCGGGCGCTTGAGACATTTCCGGTCAGGAAGAGATGCGCCTCACCATCGCTAGTTGTGTTGGTGAATCCTCGGGTCACGTGGCGTCTGAAGTTGGTCAGCAGGACCACGTCGCTCCCGTTGGGATCCGGGCAGGACGCGTGGCAGGCAACCGGGGCACCGGGCGGAGGCGGCGATGGTGGTGGGGATGGTGGAGGCGATGGCGGATGAGGCGAAGGCGGAGGGCTTGGAGGA
>ENA-UOXG01000689-UOXG01000689.1-mixed-culture-metagenome-genome-assembly--contig:-NODE-689-length-22858-cov-56.408148_pt1 | contig 22858 bp, 12 predicted proteins | sample MGYA00238159_ERZ761634 | MGnify/ENA primary metagenome ERZ761634 (study PRJEB28908, sample SAMN08776845) | mixed culture metagenome | isolation source: Freshwater growth medium | place: USA... | reverse complement strand
GCTGCTGCTGCTGCTGCTGCTGCTGCTGCTGCTGCTGCTGCTGCTGCTGCTGTGCCGGAGAGGCCTTGGCCATCTCCGGCGAGCCCTTGGACATCTCCTCCTTGCGCCCCCGCGTCCGCCCGCCCAGCTGCGCGCCGCCTCGCTTGCCGGCGAGCATCAGAGGTGGAACGGTGAAGAGGACAGTCGCCGTCTCTCCACCACTAAGCGCGGGTTCAGTGACAGCTGAACCCGCAGACGTAGGGCAACCTATGCGGAAGCGCCCGAGGAAGGACTCGTGAGCGAGGGCCGGGTTCGCAACGCGGGTCTGAAGTTTGCACCGTTACAAATAGGGAGTTTTTGGCCATCCAATTGTAGATTTCATGAGTCACCTGATGGCATCGAGCGCGCCTGGGCGTGTCGGTCTGTCACGTCATGTCAAGGCTCTACATACACAATAGGCAAATGGAAGTCATGGAAGTCCTTCGAAAGTGACAGAAAATCCCGCGACGCAAACATGACGCGACGCATCCTCGCCGTCGGCTGCGTCATCTTGCCTCGCGGTCGCCAGCTCATCGCCGCTCCGCAGCGCGCTCGCCACGCCGCCGCGCAATCGTTGCTGGCGACTCCCATGACTCGCCTCCGAAGCCTGAGCGCCGTTTTCCAGCCGCTGCCGCTCCGACACCTTTGCTCGAAGCCAATGACGGCGGAGAGCATCGCTGAGGAGCTCTCGGAGCTCTATGGAGAGGCCAGAGAACTCATGGAGGACGCGGAGGATAGCCTTGGCAAAGTATACTTTGTGGACGATCTGAACGAAGCACGCGAGGCCATCGAGCAGATGATCAAGCGCTTCGAGGATGCACGCACGCAGCTCCCGCCTGCCGAGGCGGAGCAGCTCGTGCAGATCGTGGGCCTCAAGATGGAGGAATTGCGATCCCGGCTGGCGACCATGGACGAGAATCTGATCCACGGTGATGACTAATACCTGACTCGTCGTGCCGCACGTACACGGTGATGATGTTTTGTTGATACCGCTCATACAGTAGCATACAGTAACTCGTACACGGCCACACGAAACGCGAGCGCCTGAGAAAGTCGTCACAGCCGAGCTCGGGTTTCGTCACTACCGAGCTCGGGTTTCGTCACTGCCGAGCTCGAATTTCCAGCTGAAGCCGAGCGTCACAATTGGCGGCTGCATGCGCGACGCCACCCAGAATCCAGGGGCTCACAGCGCACTGGCACCATGGGCGATGGGGGCCTCCGGGACAGGTCTTGTTGGTTGACAAGTTGATGAGTCGACCATCGGACCTTGTCCTTTGGTTGAGCGGGTGGCAACACACGGAACAGTTCCAGCATCCGGAGCCGTGCCGCCCGCACAGCAAGGCATCGGCAAATACCCATCCAGGCTGGTGGAGTAGGTTGTCCTTCATCGCCTGCTGAGGTACATCTGCATGGTTATACACGAGGAGGTGCCATGCCAAGAGTCGCAGATTGGAATCTCCCAGCACCAGCAGGGAGCGGTTCCGAAAGGCGGTCGCTGCCCATGGCCCAGGGCCGGAGTGAAGGAAGTCGCTCGCCGATGCTCGCGGGGATCCACACGGTTTCGTTGCTTCGGGTGAGATCGGTTTCGTCACGGTTTCGTTGCTTCGTGTGAGGGCGGTTTCGTCACGGTTTCGTCAGCTTCATGGGCAACTTCACGGTTTCGTCACTGTTTCGTTGCTTCGGGTGCTGGTCTGAAACGTGCCAACCGAAACCAGGGCGTCCAATGCCGACTGGAGGAGATACGCACGCACTGGCAGCAGCCCATGGCACGAGGGCGGTTTCGTCACGGTTTCGTCACGCACACGCACTGGCAGCTGCCCATGGCACGAGGGCGTCAGGAGTGGCAGAGTAGGAGCACTAGCACCAAGGGTCCACCTTTTGCCGCAGCCAGCACGGGCCAGCACCGACGTCGCCGCACGAGCCCAAGCACAAATCGATCGCCACAGTGCTCGGATCGACGCCGATGGGGGGGAGGTAGCCAGGGAGGTCCTGCGTGAGCATCTGGAGCGAGCGATGGGAGAGCCATGCAGTGCATGCGGAGCTCGCGTCCAGCCGAGATGGTCTCTGAGCCGCAAACCAAAAGAGGTCGGGGCAGTGCAAGTCTTCGCCGTGCAGGGTGCCCACTGTAGGCGCATCTTCACACTCGGCCGCGGTTGGTACTGTGAAGTTGGCCACTGGGCAGGTGGAGACCATGCCCGCGTCCTCGAAGACGGCACGCACGAGCGCGCCCTGGACCGCACTCGCAGCGTACCTGTGGGGAGGGCAGGCGCCGTGGTGAGCACTTGCCAGCGCGCCCTGGACTGTGCTGACTGCGTACTGGAGCTGCTTGTACGGGCGCGAGCAGTTCATGCCTGCAGTCGCCCCACCCATTCGAGCGGCCGAAGTGGTCGCCAGCGAGATGCCCAGCCGCAGGAGCGGCAGGTAGAAGCTCAGCATTGCGCCCGAGCCGTAATCAAGGCCCGCGTGGCCATACGCTTCGAGTCCACACACGTCAAACGGCTGGCCTGTTCCTGTGGAACCCCACCGGCCCTCAAGCCCTAGCCCGTACGCCAATTTGTATTGGGCAAACTCGTCAGTGAGCGGGTGGTAGTTGAGCATCTGGGTGAGCGACCGCGCGCTGAGGAGGCCCTTCGAGTCGTTACCTGATGTCGAGCTCGAGTCGTTACGGAATGTCGTTACGGAATGTCAGGTGCAATCAGAGGCCATCAGGTCATGATCAAAGCCTTCGCGTCGTTACGGAAGGCGGCGAAGGTGAAGCGTGCCACATCCATTGGGCGCGGCGCGATGTTCCCCCCCATCCAAGAATTGAGGCACGAGTGGTTCGAGATGTCGACGAAGGTCTCGTTCTCGGTGACTGAGGTGTACTGGTGCGCGATTCCTGGCTGGCTCAGGCAAGTGCCACGTGTGGGGAACAGGGTCGCGTCGTCGGCTGGTAGATGCCTACCCCACGCAAGCGATCGCTGGTCGAGCTGCGCCCAGTCATCGAGCTCAAATAGGCCGGCGAGAGCTAGCCCTATGAGCGAGTACGCGTTCGTCGAGTAGGCTCCGCGTCGCACCGTCTGTCCCGCGCCCGGCTGGCCCGCGGGCACGACGATCTCCTCGCCCGGAGAGAAGAGGAACGACTTGTCCTGCTCCACGAGATACTCGAGAGGTTCCACATCGCGCGTCGAGTTCAGCACGGAGTAGTAGAGCCAATCGGTGCCGCCGGGCGTGTCGTAGTAGTCCCTGAGCCCCGAGCTCATGCTGAGGATGTGCCGAAACGTCACCTTCTCGATGCGCGCGTCGTTCTTCCATAGGTTGAGAACGGTCACCGCAGTCGGCCGCCCCTTGCTGGGGTAGCAGTGCAAGTAGCGCAGGCAGTAGGAGCACTTGTTGTAAGTCTCATCGGTTGTATTGGAGCAGGCGGGCTCAGGCTGCACGAAGCAGTATGAGATCGGCGCGCATTCGACCTCACAATAGGCCGGGGCCTGCTCGCACGGCATCGGCTTGGCGAGGTACTTGTCGACCAACGGAGCTACCGGCTGGTCGAGGTGAATGGTACCGGCCTCAGCAAGACGCACCACGGACACCGCAGTGTACATCTTGGTAGTTGAGCCCATCGGGATCTGGCTGTTGGGCGTAAGTCTGCTCGTGGTGGGTTTGGCCCAGTCGTTCGCGCCCGCTGCCACCGCGATTTCCATCGTATCGTTGTGCACAGCAAAGGAGAAGCTGCAGTTCCAGAAGGCGCTGTGGAAGTCGACGATGCTTTGTAGCTTCTCCTGCAGGCCGCTCGGGTCATCCGAGGCGTACATCTCGCGCGGTTGCGCTAGCACGCTGCTTGCAAGAGCGCACAAGGGTGCGAACAAAACCCCCATAGGCCTTCCTATGTTGCGGAATTCCAATTCCTAATACGCATGTATTTCAAACTTGGCGGGTCACAGACACCGAGGGGCGATTGAGGTGCGTGACACGTGGTCGTCTCCATCACCTTTCGGGTTTCGGCGACGGCTGTTCCTCATCGCTCGCAGCCTCCCATCACTCCATAGGGCCCTGCAAGGTCTTGTCGGCTATTTTGTACTCGTGCGCCTTCTCGAGCAGTGCCTCAAAGTCGCCGCATCGCGTGGGCAGCGTGCGCAACGCGTTCGCGAGCGAGTCGCCGCGTAGCTTGAGCAGCTGATGAGGGATGCAATCAGTGGCGATCAGGGAGGCAAAGAATTGCTATCAGGAACGCACTCAGTCACGCACTCAGGAGCGCAATCAGTGAGGCTCACCTCCTTCTCGTGACTCTTGAGCAGCTGATGAGGGATGGCAATCAATGGCTGATGAGGGATGCAATCAGTGAGGCTCACCTCCTTCTCGTGACTCTTGAGCAATGCCAACCCGAATTGGAAGATCACTCCCAAGTGCCCATCGAGCAGGATGCAGTCCATCAGGCGCGGCGCGACGGCGGACGGCGCCGGGTTGTCTCCGCCTACGACCATCGACTGGAACCAATAGGTGGTGTACATTGAGGGGAGCATGGAGCGCATCGGTGACTGCTCCTTGACGATCTGGTTGTACTCCTTCATGTCCATACCGAGGAACTGAAGCAGCTCCTGCTTGATGTGCTTGTCCACTTTAGGCAGGTGCTTCTGGATGAGCTGCTGCCACACGTCGTAGTGGTGGAAGAGGAGCGGGAAGCCGTCGACAAAGAGGCCGACCAGCCCACAGCTCTTCATGAGCGTGGCAAACGTCCAAAACGCATCCTCTTCCGTCATGTAGAGCAAGAGCACCGCGGCGTAGCTCGACATACCTTGGGTGTACCCGAGCTCCGGGTGGTAGGCCGCGTAGCACTTGAGGAGACGAGCGAGCGCCTCCTGGCCCGTTTTGCCCGCCGAGCGGAAGTAGATGTGCTCCGTCATCGTCCGGGGCACGTCCTTATCGATCTGGACGGCGTGATCTTCTGCAATGTCGGCTGCCTTTGCGACGAGCTCATGCCACGTGGTGGCTTGCCGGAACTCGGGCGACGAGCGAGCTGCCGCGAGCAGCTTCCACACGAAGCCGCGCACTGCGTCCGGCACGCCCTCGCGGATGCGTTTGCGCAGCTTGTCCGGCTTGCGACTCGCATACTCTTGCCAAGCCTTGGGCGTCGCCGCGCGCTTCTGCCACTTCTTGAGCTGTATGTTCTCCTCGCGCACCATGTCGCGCGTGACTGAATGGGCGAGGAACTCCTCCATGGAGACGATGAACCCGTAACGGTCGAGCAGCGGCATGATCGTCAGGCGCAGGTCTCCCACGGCTCCAGCGATCAGCACGACCGCCTGCTGCAGCGAGGGATGCCGGTGCAGCACGCCGTCAGCCTCGACGTCGAGCAGCTTGGCGCCCTTCTTGAGCTCGGAGAAGGTCGAGCACAGGGTATTCGGATGGATTTCCGAGATGACGAGCCATCGGCCGTCCTTAGAGTAGCCCATCTCAAGGCCAACTTTGACGTCCTTGGATTTCTTGTGCACCGAGATGATGGTGGTCTCGCCCCGAACCTGGTCGGACACCAGCGGGAGCGTCGTTAGCCGCACACCTGCGGAGGTTGGCTCCACCATGGTGCCTGGCAACACGCAACCGAAAGCCGCGTCTATTGCAGGCCGCCGCACGACCTGACCGAGACAGAACCTGGGCTTTAGCGCAAAGATGCAGGTACGCCGTTACAGCGCTCGGAAAAACAGCGCGTGGGCGCTCGAACTTTTCTTACTCTTGGAGCTTGTTTCCTTTCACAGCCGTAACAAACCGCGCTCGTGGGGCCGTGCGTGGGGATGGAAGCCGAGCTGGACTGCGCGCTCGAGCTCCTCCACACGTCCGTCGCACCTGCGCTGACGTCGATTGCAGCACTGGCGCGCGCCGACGCCCATGCCGAGCTCCTTGACGCCCGCAGCTTTGATTTCTTCGACGCGGCCCTTGCGCATGGCTCCATGTCCTCCGAGTGCCTCAAGGCGGCCGAGGTGATCATTGGCACGCTCGCGCGGTCGGCCAACCCACGTGAGGTGATCTGCATGGTATTCGAGGCTTTTGGAAAGGCTCCATCGCCTCCCTTGCAGCTCCTCTTGCTCCGCGCCGTCCCGACCGTCCTGCCACGCCTCACGCGCAAGCGCGCTGAGTTCGCTTGCACGTGCCTCGAATCGCTCGGTGCGCGCTACTTGGACGACGCGTGGCCCGGCGATGGCTGGGACGATGAGGAGGAGGCATGTAGCAAGGATTCGAAACCCGCGTCCTTCCACTTGCTCGCGGCGCTGCTCGAGAGCGTCGCCCCGCTAGCACCGGAGGCGGCTGCAGCTGTCCCATCGGAGTGCGGGGATGCGCAGTCCGATCGGGCGGACGCGTCCTATCGAGCGGACGCGTCCTATCGAGCGGACGCGTCCTATCGGGCGGACGCGGGAGCACAGCGCGCCCGGCAGCTGCTCCTAGGCTTCCTGTGGCGGGCACTCGAGCTGGCCTCGAACGGCGGTGCCGAGCGGCGCGCGCTCGTTGCCCGCGCCCACGAGCTGCTCGATGCGATCGAGCCTCGACTGGCAGAAGTGGAGGCACACCTCGCTCCGGCAGCCGGACCGCATGCAACCGCTCCGCCGGCAGCTGGACCGCATGCAACCGCTCCGCCGGCAGCCGGACCGCATGCAACCGCTCCGCCGGCAGCTGGACCGCATGCAACCGCTCCGCCGGCAGCCGGACCGCATGCAACCGCTCCGCCGGCAGCGGACGATGGCCCCAGCGACGAGCCCGCGAGCTCGGCGCTGGCCACGTGGCCAGCGCTCGGCATGGCGCTCTACCTGAGCAGCGCTCCGTGCCTCGAGGAGGTGGCGCCCACGACGGCGCCGCTGGGCACTGGGGCGGCGGTGTCGGGCGCCGTCGTGGGCGCAGGGGCTGCCACTGCGGCGAGCGCTGTCGCGAGCGCCGTCGTCCGCATCGGTGGCGACGGCGTTGCAGCCTCTGGCGAGGGCGCCGGCTCGCCCAGTGCCCGGCACGACGCCTCTGGCTCGCCAAGTGCCCGGCACGACGCGTTGCTCCTCGCGCTCAAGGCCGAGCGCTCGCCTTCGGCTGCGCTCGCCTTCGCCGCGGCGCTGGCAGAGCCGCTGCTGCGGAGTGCCCGGCACGGCGCCGCGGCGCTGCGCCTGCTGGACTGGGCCGGGCGCGCCGTGGCCCCAGGCTCGCTCGTGTGCGCCAAGGAGGGGCGGCGCGTCGAGCTGGCAGTACGGGCGCTCACGACGCACATGGCGAACAGCGCACAGCAGTCGGAGAGGACGGGCGGGTACAAGACACTGCGCCGGTTGCTTTGGGCGTGGACCGAGCCTGAGCGCTTCCGTCTGCTCAAGGGGCTCCTAAGCGCTTGCCCATTCCCCAACGTGGTCGCACTGCTAATCCACCGCCTCAAGGAAGAGCATCTGCGTGAGGCGGCTGAGTCGGCGCCGGCGGTGTTCGCTGAGTCAGCGCCGGCGGTGTTCACAGCGTCGGCGCCGGCGGTGTTCACAGCGTCGGCGCCGGCTGTGTTCACAGCGTCGGCGCCGGCAGTGTTCACAGCGTCGGCACTGCTCGAGCTCGTGGAGCCGCTGCTTGCGGTGCCGCGCGCGGGCGAGCAGACTGACCCACTAGATTCACTCGATGCGCTCATGGGCGCCCTCAACCTCGTGCGCTTGCTCCTGCAGCGCGCGTCCGCACCCCACCCTACGCTGCACGCGGCCCTCGATCGCGCCGCTGTCGTGCGGCTGCAGCGCGAGACGCTCGTGCATGTCGACGCGTGGATTCGGCGGCGCATGGACACGCTGTGGGCACAGGTTAACGCCGCCGAGCGCTGCGCCGAGCGCTGCTCCCCCGTGCCCACGACAGCGCCCGAGAGCCTGGGCCAGCTGCGACTCGACTTTACGCATCTTCATGTGGCAACTGACGTGGCAGCACGCACGATGGAGATCTGCAAGGAGTTTACAGCGGTTGTGGCCGCGGCCGCAGCGGATGTGGTGCGTGTGGATTGAGGAACCATCACCGCGATCACCGATAGGATACCAACGTGGACGGCCGGGCTTAAAAGCGAACCGCCTTTCTTGTTCACCCGGGCGTCTCGGGTCCATTATAGCGCTTGTGTTCGTTTCGTAGCTCATTTCCAAGCACCAAGGCGCAAGGGCGGCGCCTCTGAAAGTATACCGTCCCTTGAGACCACGGTGGTGTGGTGAGGGGAAACATCTGACTAACACAGACTTCTGCGTGTGACAAGGGGGTCCAGGGGTCCCCGAGCTAGTTGTAACCGCACACGTATGTACGCCGGTCCGGTGTCTTGGTTGTCGTATTAAACATACGATCGGCGTACCAAGTTGGCTTGACTAACTATGTGTGAACTAGTGTTGTGTGAGGGTCCCTAAAGGCCCCTTTGCGTAACTTCTCGCAAGAGTTGTTACCAATGGGCTAGGGAGTAGCTAAGGCTCCCGGGTATGATATTATGTGCGCATAATATCCTCGCGGGAGGATTCCTTTCTCTGCTGCTCCTATCGAGGTGGGCTTGCCCTGGCACATCAAGGAACCCTGCCCTCGGGGGGGGCTGGATCGCCTGTGGTGCCACTCGCTTTTGTTTAATTATTTGTTGTAGCTGTTCTATACTGAACTAGCCGCGTTTTGGTCTGCTCTGCATGTATCTACACGCTACTGCCGTCCGCGAAGGAGGGCTGCTTTCCATGCAGCGAGAGCGAGGCCGTCTCCGTCGAGGGGAGTGAAGTATACGGACGGTGGGAGTCGCATCGGTACTTCGATCGCCTCGGGGGGGATGAGGTGCATTTTGTCGGCTCTGGTGGGCCAGTCGGCTGGGTTGTCATCGGTGGGTACCCAGTCGAAGTAGACCAGGATGTTGTACCGGAGGAGGGCGAGGTGGAGCATGCAGACGAGTCGCATGCATCCTGGGAAGTTTCCTCGGCCTCCCACGGCTGCGGAGAGTGCGACGGTGTTGTCGCACCAGTGTAGGACGGCGCGCCCCTTCAGTCGCTCACCGAAGGTGTAGTATGCTGCGACCATGGCGAGCATTTCTGCTTGCGCGATGTGCTGCTTCTTGTTCCAGTCGAATAGGATGTAGCACCATCTTGGGACATCAGCTTTGGCGTACACCATTGCTGGCATGCCTTCGGGTGGCTCGAGGTCGACGAGCCATATGCCGAGTTTGCCGTCGCCGGGTCCGAAGTTCCCATGCTTCCTTACGTACGACGCGTCCGTATAGAGGTATACTGGGCGCCTTTTGTCTCGTTGCATGTAGACCAGGAGCGGTGGGAGGAGTGGTAGGACGACGAGTAGGAAGGCTAGCACTTCGCTGAGTTCTGGGTGCCAGGCGCTGCTCGTTCCGTGGGCGTGCTTGCTGAGCACGCCTATCACGGCCCGTCCTACTCGAATGGCCGCTGTTTGGAGTGTGAAGCCTAGCTTGCCCACTATTTCCTCGGCGGTGCCGGGCTCGAGGCAGTTGCGTTCTTTGCCTTCCGTGAGCATGCGCAGGATGTTTCCCACACGGCTCTCGGTCGCTGTGAACGCTGCGTACCCGTGTGGTAGGTGGACGCTCGCTAGGTTGGCGTTGACTCCGAGTAGTTTGTTGGCTGCTCGTAGCGGCTGGTGCTTGTCGGGTTTCACCTGGAACCCGGCGCACTCGTGCGTGCAGCCGATGCCGAGTGCGGCTCTGTCGCGCGCGCCCAGTACGTCGACTGTGAAGTGGTCGTCGACATAGTGGTCGGTGAGGAGGCCGAAGTGGACCCGTGCTGTCCAGGATAGGAGGTGGGCCACGCGTGCGAAGTTGATGACGCTGGCGGCGGATCCGAAGGTGTGTCCGAAGACGATGCTGTATCGGAGGCCGGCCGCGCCGAGGCTATTCCGGTCTGCAAGGCCGGTGTAGTAGAATGCGACAATGAACCAGTGCGCGTCCGCGTTGGGGACTTGCCTGAAGGCTCCTGACATGTCGTCGATGGTGATGCCGCACTCTGGCATCGGGGTGCCAGCCGCTTCGAAGGCTTCCCTGAGGATGCGGCATGCATTCGCTGGGGTCTCGAAGCAGGGGTTGAATGTTGTCTCGCAGTGGGTCGCGGCACCGTTCTGCCCGCCGGACTTGGCGTTATCGATCCGCCTCCAGATGGCGGTGCCGTCTTCCCGCGTGCCTTGTTGGCGGGCGAAGGCTGTGATGACGCGGACGCTGTTGAGTCCTCCGTGGCTTGCGGCGTACTCCCGCAGTTCGCGGTGCGTCATTGGTTTGCTCATCGTAGGTTGGGGCTCGCTGCCACCTCCTTCGAGGGTGCGTGTGAGCCGCGTCTCTTTGAGCACGGAGGCTTCAATCGCCTTTATGGCCATGGCTCGCTCGCCACCTTCGGCGAGGGCTTCGGTGGCCTCGCGTTTAGTTTTTCTCATGACGTCCCCTAGCCAGTCTTGGTTGCTAGGGTGGTGTTGTTTCGTCGGTCGTTTGCCGGTGGGCGTCTCGCTGGTTGTGGGTCGTTCGGCCCGCCCTCTGCCGAGATCTTCTTGCGTGTAGGCCGCCGGCCTGCACACGGGCCTGAACAGCCCGCTGTCTGTGAGGGTTCCGAAGGAGGCAAATCCTTTAGCGAGGAACTCTCCCGCACGTATGTCTGGCCAATCGTAGGCCTCTATCCATGCGCAAAAGAGTGGGATGTTGACGTGGCTTGAGACGTGTTGCGCCTCTTTGGTCATGACGCTTGCGACGATCCATTCGGCGAACGGGCGGAGCATGTGCTCTGCTGTGCTCATCATCTGGCGCCGGGCCACGCCGTCATCGGCGAGGTCGGTGCCTTGGGCGACCATGTAGTCAGCTATGTCCCTCAGTACCCCGTGCGAGTGCATCCGCACGTTGTGGGAGTTGTGGGGCAGGTGGGTGATGTGCGTGACCGCGTACAGCATGTGGGCCCAGGGGTTGCCTGGTTCGAGCGGTATGAGCCTGTCGCCCACCGGTCTGACCCATTTGTTGCCGAGGTCGTCGGCTGCGTGTCCGCTGGCCCATCTTTGCGGCAGTTCGGCTGGTGGCCGCACGTATGCTTTCGTGGAGATCCTGACGGAGCGCAGGGCTTGTACCACTGCGTCGAATGCTTGGAGGTACCCGTTGGGCACCCGTTGTGGGCTGCAGAACCTGAGCGATTCTCGCGGTTCCCATAGGCCGCCCATCGCGCTGGCCAGCGCATGGAGGACGAGGGCCGTAGTCTTCGTCACCATTCGATGGGCGTGTCGCGGCGTGGGGCGACGTTCGAATTGTTTCGTTGATCCGTTGCATGCTTGGTTCGGGTTTGTGATTGCCGCTGATTAGCACCAAACGTTCTTAACTTGACTCGATTAGGCGAGTTATGAATCCAGTGCACCAAAGTGACGAAATGCGTCCAGTGCGCACTGGACGCATTTCGTCACTTTGGCCTCGTGGCAAATGTCGGCTCCGAGGGTGCGAGTGCCTTTGTCTTCGTTGGCATCTCCGACGTGCTTCGCGATCCTGGGTATGGAGGGGTTGCAGGAGATGCTCCTGATCCTTCGCGCGGACGCGAGCGTAGAGCCTGGCGCTATGTTCGACACGCTGTCTCTCGCAATGCTGGAGGGCCATAATGACGCCTTGCGGTTGGACCGGACGGCCAAGCGGGTGTGGCGTGCTGTGGTGGGCGATGCGATGTCTGTGGATCCGGATAGTATTCCGTCGGTGGCGGGTTGGGAGAGCATGCGCTCGAAGCTGGATCGCAGTATCGCCCGCGCCAAGGATGCGCTGGCGCGGAGCCTGGCTCATCAGTCTTCTCGCATTACGGAGGAGGCGGGTGTTGTGCCGGCTGTCGGCGCTTCTCGGACCGTGCTTACTCCTGTGGAGGAGGCCGACGTGGAGGCGCGGTGGGCCAAGTCAGGTCGCCGTGTGCCTGGGGAGATCTTCTCGCCTGCGTCAATGACCTTGGCGCTGATGGCTCGCTACCTGTGGCCGGTGGGCCGGTCCGACTCGACCGAGGGTCTGGTCGTGCGTCCTAGCTCTATGGAGTGGCCTGCGAAGGAGCAGGCTCCGCTCGAGGTGATTGCCACTCGTAAGGGCGTGCATTTCCGCAAGGCTGGTTCTGCCGGGGCGCTGCCCGTGTCGGCGTACGGCGTGGTGGAGCGGTACGAGGCGAAGATTCTTGCCGCCGAGATGATTCTGTGCGGGCGCGATGCGCCCTTGGCCTACGTGTGCGAGGCCGGGGAGGGGCGCACGCCTCTTAGTGAGCGTACTGCCGCGCAGACATGCGAGCTGCTGCGCACGCTGCTGAGCACTGCTGGCGGTCACGCGGACGCGCTGGCCATCATGCTCTCGGCGGTTAACCGTCTGGACGAGGACGTGCGCGACTGCGTACGGCAGAAGATGTCGCCCGGCGCGGCGCTGGTGGCTTCGTGGCCGACTCTGCGTGCGCAAATCGTGCAGGTTGACCGGGAGGGCCAGCGGGAGGGGCAGCCTGTTGGGCCGGCGGCTCCGGTGGCTGCGGCGACGGCTGCCTCTCTGGAGGCCCTACTGTCGGCTCTGGGGGGGACTCCGGCTGCGCCTGTTGGCGGTGCTGGGGCCCTTGGCCCGCTCTTGGCGGGCCTGCTGGCTGGCGTGCCTTCGGTTGGCAAGCAGCGGAAGGGGCCTGCTGCCGGAGGCTCGGGGCTGCTCTCGGGAGCGGCTCGTTCGCAGCTGAATAACTTCATGCAACAGGTGGCGAAGGGGGGAAAGGCGAAGAAGCCGGCGGCGAAGCCCGCTTCCCCGAAGGTGGATCCGGCCCTTGCCGCCTTGGTGACCCTGCTGAAGGGGAAACTCGGGTCGTCATCTTCGGATGCGACGACCGAGAAGTGTAAGCATTTTGCCGATACGGGTAAGTGTAAGTATGGGGAGAAGTGCCGGTATGCCCACTAGGCGACGCGCGAGCGTCGTGCGTGGTCCCGCCTGTACTGCGGGTGGTGCGCTTGCCGTCGTTCCCGCGCCTGTGCTGCGCGAGCTTTGGGTGGGTGGGTGGTAGAATTTCGGCGCTGGGGCTGCCCCGGCTTGGGGCGGCGCCCGGCGTTGCGCTCTCCTTGTTATTGTCGCGCGCCTGCTGTGCGCGCTTGATTCGCTCGATGAGAGCGTCCATCTCCTGGTGGTGACCTTGCTGCGGGTGGCGGTGTGCCTTCTGTCGCCCGCGTGGTCGCGTACCATTTCTATCCCTTAAAAGGGTTACTGTATCTTGTCCCTAAGCGGGATGCCGTGGGGATCTGGGGTGTGAACTGTGAAGTCCATCTGGGCCAGTTTGGTCCCCCGATGGTAGGTATAATAAAGCCCTGAGGCCACGCCCCCCAATCCAGTCAGGGCCGTATTAAACATACGATCGGCGTACCAAGTTGGCTTGACTAACTATGTGTGAACTAGTGTTGTGTGAGGGTCCCTAAAGGCCCCTTTGCGTAACTTCTCGCAAGAGTTGTTACCAATGGGCTAGGGAGTAGCTAAGGCTCCCGGGTATGATATTATGTGCGCATAATATCCTCGCGGGAGGATTCCTTTCTCCACTGTCCTGAATTGTATATGTTATGTTAGCTACTCCGAATGTCCTGAATATTACTCGCTAGTACCTTACGTTGCGATTGTGCTGTCGCTCGCTCTGGTCGTCGCGCTCCTTCGGCCTGTGAGCTCGCGCGCTCGCCTCGGGCAGTCGTTGCCGTTAGATGTACCCGGCGACCTGCGCGATGGGCGGGCCGTCATATCCGGGGTACCAGCCCGGTGGCGCCATGTCCATATCGGATGGTCCTGTGGTGGGACTGTGCTGCATATGCGGCACGGAAGGTCGAGCGCCATGCAGGGTGAGCAGTAGGGTGCGCGCAGGTTCGGCCACCGTGCTCTGAACGGCGTCTCGTTTACCTCGCACGTATTGCACCACTCGGGCGGTGCGAGTTCGCCGCAGATGTGGCATCCGTAGAGGCGGTCGTGATATTCCTTGGGAGCCCTGAGGATTTGGGCGCAGGTGTATGCGACCGCTGCTGCCGGTTGGGCGCGCCGCACGCTTATGTTGGCGGGCATCGCAAACCCCTGTCGGGGCCTGGCGGCGCCGTCTTCGGTGCTGCTGTAGTGGTGCATGGAGTGCGCAGTCGGGTGCGCCATGCTGGCGACCCTTCGTCGCGTCACCCGAAGAGATCGCTTTTGCGAAGCTTCGCGGTAGTTTAATTCCGGTCGGAGATTTTTTCCCTTTTTGACGAAGGGGTCTGTTTTTAGAGTGTGATTTTTATCTTTATTTTAGATATGGTTGGCGCCCTCAGCGCCGACCGAGACTCATGCGAGTGTGGTTGGTGCAGTGCTGGCGCCGACCTGGCCGACCGAGGCTCATGCGAGTGTGGTTGGCGGTACTGGTGCCGACCTACGTTTGGGGCGGGCTTTATGCCTTCGCCGGGTGCGCGCGGCGTGCCCTTATTTGGGTCGCTCGCGTCGCGGTTTGTGCGGGCGGGCGCCGTGGCGCTCCGCGTTCGCTTGGTCAGGGTGGCGTGCCCCCGGTCGTTGGCGCGGCGGCGGTCAGTGCGCCGTACGCTGCTGAGGCCGCCGCGATTGCCTTCTGGACGGCTGCTGCCACTTGGGCTGCGGCGTCCGAGATCCCTGCGGCCGCAGGGGCTCCGATTGGGTCGGCTGCTGTGGCTGCCATCGGGGCGCCGGACCCTGCTGGGCCGACTTGCCCTGCGGCCGCGGCGAGGGCGAGCTGCTCCGCGGTCTGTTGCGTCGTCGCGCATCCTCCTTGGACCGCGAGGGTGCCGGTGATGGCTGTGGCTCTGTTGAAGCCGCCGGGCCAGGCCGCCTGGTGCAGGAGCATCCAGCCTTTGTTGCCCGCCAGCGCCGTGAGGTCGGCTGCATGCTGCTGGATGAGGGCCGAGATGGCCCGGTGCTGCCGGAGGATGATGCTTGGCAGGGCCGCGGTCGTGCCGTGGATGGCGTACTGGTCCGGGGTGCTGTGCGCCGTCCCGTCTTCGTCGGGGTCTGTTCCCCACGCTGTCGTGACGAGGTCGGCCAGGCGCCCCATGCCCGGCACTGTCGTGTCCTCGGCGGCGCTCTTTGACCAGATGCCGATCTCTCTTATGGCTCTGCGCGGCTCGAAGCGCGCCCCAGCTGCTGCCGGGAGCACGTGCCGTGGTGCTTGCACTCCGAGGTGCTCGAGGCGCTCGGGCCTAGTCGGGCATTGCCGCTGGCCTGTCGGGTACATGACTTTGGCTCTCAGGAGGTGGCCGATCATGCGCAGGGTTCGGTTCCTGTTCATTGGCTTATCGATGAAGGTGCAGCCCTCCTCGAACGGGTTGGCGCTCGCCGCCGATATGTCGCGCACCAGGTAGCCCTGGTTGGCGACTCCCTGCAGGGACTGGATGAGGATGGGCCCGTACTCGAAGCCGGTGAAGGTTCGTTTTACAGCGCAGAAGGGCTTGTCGAACTTCTTCTCGAGTGCCTTCTTGGCATCGACTGCCACTCGCCCGTGGAGAAAGTGGGGGGTTGACGGAGCCGTCGCCGCTTTCGGACAGGTCGGTTAGTTCACCGCACCTGTTGGCGTTGACGTGCCGTAGGACGCCTTGCTGCATGATCTCGATTTGTGCGAAGCACCCGCGCTGGGTCGCCGTGAGTGTGGTGTCGGCGACGCCGTAGCCTATGTGCGCGGCCATGTCGAGGTCGAAGGGGTTTGCGGGCTTGGCGTCGCGCTTGCCTGGTTTTGGCGCGGCCTTGCGGGCGTTCGCGTTCGCGTCGGAGTCGACCACGAAGTCGAAACCCCAGGTGCGGAGCTTGCGGATCTGCGCTTCGGCGCCTTGCCGGGCTGTGCGCCCGTTCTTAGCCTCCTGGTTGAGGAAGGCGATGATCGCTCGTGCGTGTACATGCCCGTGGATGCGCATCCCGCTGCCGGGGGTGGCGACGAAATCGTCGCGCGCGGCCAGGAACTGTTCGAGTTTGATCGCTCGTCCCATGATTAGCGTAATGTAGCCGTAGGACGAGGCGGCGATCGATGCCGTGTAGTCGTCGACGTCGCTCTGCGTGCCTGTGATGGTCGCGTCGTCGAAGTGGCGCTGGGCGCACTCGACGTTGCCGAGCTGCTCGACGAACTTGACTGCGGCCTTGAGGTTTTCTTCGGCCATGCGTTGGACTGGCGCGTCTCCCATTGGTCCCATCGTGATGCCTTGGTCGTCGACTTCTTCGTCGCTGCCGTCCTCGGAGTCCTCGGGCATGGGCGCGCTGCGCTTGCTGGGGGTGTCGTCGGGGTGCCGCCCGGCTTTGAATTTGGCCCACGTCACGTACTTGCCCGTGCTGGTGTTTGCCGCTCCGCTACGGAGCTGCGCCGTGGGCGTGTTCTGTTGGACGCTCGGCGCTGGCTCGGTGGCGCACTGGTCTTCTTCGAGGAGGCGCTTTTTCCGCAGTTCGATCATGTAGTGGTCGACTGTTCCGCCGTCTCCTGCCCCTGCTGCCGCTTCCTCTCGCGCGGCTGCGAGGGCGACGATGCTTTGGTGGAGTGCGCCGTCCTCGGCTGGTGCCTCTTCCGCCGCTATCTCTTCTTCTTCTGGTAGAATTTCGGCGCTGGGGCTGCCCCGGCTTGGGGCGGCGCCCGGCGTTGCGCTCTCCTTGTTATTGTCGCGCGCCTGCTGTGCGCGCTTGATTCGCTCGATGAGAGCGTCCATCTCCTGGTGGTGACCTTGCTGCGGGTGGCGGTGTGCCTTCTGTCGCCCGCGTGGTCGCGTACCATTTCTATCCCTTAAAAGGGTTACTGTATCTTGTCCCTAAGCGGGATGCCGTGGGGATCTGGGGTGTGAACTGTGAAGTCCATCTGGGCCAGTTTGGTCCCCCGATGGTAGGTATAATAAAGCCCTGAGGCCACGCCCCCCAATCCAGTCAGGGCCGAATTATAAACATTGGCTGTGAATTTCAGCGTGAAACGGCGATCAGACGCAGAGGACGGTCGTGCGGTGGCATGCCCTCCTCCCGGGCCCCATCTGAGCCGGCCTCGCCCAGGGCTCCCTCTGAGTCCGCCAACGGGGAGCCCACGGTTGTGGAGAGCGCTTTAGATGTCGTTGGCGGCTTCTGCATCGCGATCGCGGCGATCGCCTGCTCAGGCATTGTGCAGGCGCAAAGCTCGCCCGTCGCGTGGTCGACGCTCATTGTGTGCGCCGTGATCCTCACGCCATTCGCATGCTTCGCGGGCTTCGTGATGACCATCGGCTTGCTCTGCTGCTTGCCCGTCGTGGCCATCGGCCTCCTCTGCGCATGGCTTCCAGTGCTCATTCGCAAAGCATGCAACCTCGCCCGCGCTGCGGCCAGCAAAATAAACTCCATGTCTGAGTTTGCCGAGAAGAACCCCGTCGTGCTGCTCGGCGTGGGCGTGATGGCACTTCCGCTGCTGCCCGTGCTGATCGTGGGCGTCGCAATCGCCGGCATCGGCTACCTCTGCCTCGCGCCCGTCACCGTGCCTGCGACGCTCTACCTCCTCTACCGATGGAACCTGCGCCCCAATCCAGTGGCCGACGAGGTGGCCGGCAAGGCCTCCGTCGGCAACGGCGCGGCCGCCGCGGGCAATGACACTGCCGCCGGCACTGCTGCAGCCGCCGCGCAGAGCAGCGCCGGCGAGCGCCGGCCGACGCAAGCGCCGATTGCCCGCCGGCGCGCGGCAAACCCGAGCGCGGGCCCGGCCTCGGTGCGCGGCTCGCAGCGCACGTCAGCGCCCGCGGCGCGCGCGGAGCGGTCGCAGCCGCCGCAGGAGCCAGAGCAGTTGCGTGAGGTGCGCGAGGTGCGCGAGCCGCGCAGCGGACACAGGGCGTCTGCCGCCGTCACGCAGCTGCCGCCTTCGGCGTCGTGTCGGGCACCGTCGGCGTCGTGTCGGGCATCTTCGGCGTCGTGTCGGACACCATCAGCGTCGTGTCGGGCACCATCAGCGTCGCTTCTCTCGCCCTCGCCCGACACGACGCTTCTCTCTCCCTCGCCCGCGTGTGCTACGGAAGGCATTCGCAGCCGCCGCGAGGGGATGGCCTCGCCTGGCTACGGCGAGGAGGACTGGTCAGAGACCTCGTCGACGACGCGCGCGCCCAGGGAGAGCGAGCGAGCGCGACTCACGCCCTCGGACCATATCTCGGACCATATCTCGGACCATATCTCGGAGCAGTCCTCGTCCATGCGCCCGCTCGCAGTGAGGCTACCGGTGGGGTGCGATGTGTGCGCCGGTGCGCCGAATGGTTCGGCCAACGACGCCGCCTACCTCGCATCGGCTGTACGAGCGCTCGCCGCTCACAAAGTCGCGGAGATGCGCTATGCCAGCTCGCACCACGGCAAGGCGTCGTCCGCCGCCTCGAGCGCCTTCGCTGTAGCTAACTGACTCACTCTGCTCCGCGGAGGAGCTGGATCCCATCGTGCTGGCCGGTGTGTGCTTTGGCCATGTCGCCATCGCATGAAGTGGGTGAAAGCGTGACCATACGTAGTGCAATGGGCGATGATGCATTGCATGCGGAGAGCATCGCCATCCATCGCATCCGGTAAACGGTAACCCTCCCTGTTCAATCAAATCATGTATGCTTTTTTTCGATGTCGACTTCGGATTTGGATTGCACTTTGCAGAGTCCACCTAGCCTGTAGCCACAGCGGTCTAGTACGCCGTTTATGCTTAATGCTACGCTTTCACTCTCCACCGATACTCTCTCTCTCTCAACGGACCACCACTAGCCACAGCAGCCCATACTCATCGCACCAGTACAGTCTCTCGAGACCGCCTAGCCACAGCGGTCTGCGCTCACTCCACCGATACTCTCTCAACGGACCACCACTAGCCACAGCGGCCCATACGCTCACTGCACCAGGATTCTCTCGAGACTGCCTAGCCACAGCGGTCTGCGCTCACTCCACCGATACCCTCTCTCTCAACGGACCACCAGCAGCCACAGCGGCACCATACTCATCGCACCAGTACTCTCTCCGGACTGCCTAGCCACAGCGGTCTGCGCTCACTCCACCGATACCCTCTCTCTCAACTAGCCACAGCGGCCCATAACTCACTGCACAAGTATACTCTCTCCAGACCGCCTAGCCACTGCGGTCTGCGCTCAATCCACCGATACTCTCTCCACCGAGAGCAGCCACCCGCCTCCTTGTCTGCTTGTCTTGTCTGCTTGTCTTGTCGGCGGCAGCCTAACCACAATTATAAATTTGTCTCCTCGGCTGAGTGCGTTAATGCTAACGGATTTTCTGGCTTGTCCATGTCGGTCTCGAGGCGGGGAACGTGGCCACCCGTGCTGGTCATGCTCGTGCTGGCGTCTCCGCCTGCGGACTCCACCTGGGGTGCCTCTGCGGTGACGGAGACGACGTGGAGCTCACGGGCAAGGAAGGCGTTCCGCGAGGTGGAGTCTTGCTTCTCGCTGTGCTGCTGCCACTTGGCACGTAGCGCCGACTTCGCCTCAGCTTGTCCCCTTGCGCCGACGAGCCTATCTGCGATCCGAACAATGTGGCGCCGGAAGGCGAGGATCCACTGGGCAGCAGGGCCGACCTTGCCCTCACCATCGGGCTCGGTGAAGCGACTCAGGTACTTGAGCAGCGACATTTCGAAGAGGACAGTGAGAATCACGGGTACGGAGAGGAGCGCTGGGAGCAAGGCCGACATTATCGGATCGTTGGGGTAGGCGTTGGTCACCAAGGAGCTGACCAACGAGAAGAAGATGACGACCTGCGCCACCTGTGCAAGGATGTCGTCCTCTTTTTTCACGTAGGGAGCGCAGACGCAGTAGGCGCCATATGACAGGAAGCAGATGATGAGCCCAAAAATGAGCTGGGCCGGCGACCCCGCCGGGAAGAAGATGGGCAGCCCGATGAGCAGGATCTTGCGCACGCATTCGAAGATCTCGAACCAGTACATGCGGAGCTCGTAGCCAGCGGTTAGCTTGCGCTGCGTCGTCGGCAGCTCGTCACGTAGCTTTGCGAGGACTTTACCGGTTGCCTCGTGCGCTTCCATTGCCTTGCGCACCATCGCATCCGTCTCTTCAGGGGTGGCAGCGGCCTCCGCCTCGAGCTTCGCGAGCGCAAAGTCCGTCTCCCGGGTGAGCTCGATGTGGCGCATCTCCTGGAGCTGGTGGCGCTCAAGGTGGAACATGAGCCCATAGAAGAGGGGCACGCCGATGGGGTAGAGGATGAGCATGACGACGGCGTACACGGTGAAGCCTTGGTAGAGTTCCCCCTCGCGGTCAATGGAGCGGTCGGCTCGCATCAGGTCCACGTACACCTCCCCGGGGCGGTCATAGGTCTCGCGCATGAAGAACATGAAGGTCATGGAAGAGCAGCTCGGGTAGACGAGGAAGATGATGAAGAACCACAGATCCGAGCATGCATCGGCGAGGTACGCGCCGAAACCCCTCTGGGCGCCCTCTGCACCGCCAAAGCGTGCGCGCAGGACTTTACTCATGACGTAGAGCAAAAGCACGAGCACCAGCGGCGTTGCGGTCTTCAGAACGAAGTCGAAAAAGAAATTGTCCAGCAACGGAAAAACACAGCCAAAGGGCAGCAAGTTGACTTGAATGTTGATGTTCTTGAGGCCCTCGAGGGTGGCGGTGTAGAAGGCAGGGTACGTGATGTCAAAGATCACGTCCAGCTGCGAGACCACCTGGCTCAGCGAGATCAAGATCCGGATCTTGACTCCAAGTGAATCCACGACTGACGCGAACGTAGCGCCAGCGGCCACCAACCTCGCCGAAGCTGCATCCGAAAGCCCTAACGTTTCCTTCACCAGTTGATTGCCTTCTGTCTTCGTGGCCGCCCCAGCTGCCTCTTCAATCATGCCTTGAACCCCGCCTTCCATCTTTGTCACAGAAAAGAGCACGTCAACGACTTTATCCCCTCTGCGCTTGCAAATGGCCATGGCCAGCACGAAAGCGAGAAGAACGACCACGCCGCCGATGATGTAGAAGGTGATCGTCTCCATGGGATTGCCCGCGTCGGAGCACGATTGGCAAGGCTCTCCACGGCCGCCAAAGTGCAGCGGATCCTTCACACACAGATCGCACAGCGGCCCAGTGTGACCGTCCGCGCACGACGCGTCGCCAGCGAGCCCGCCGCCGAGACACGCCTCCTCCAAGTCGCACATTCGAACGTACAGCGCCCTCGGATTTTGGCGCCAGTGGCCCGGCATGACGGGGATGGTGTCGAGCGTGACGCCCGGCGCGGTGCAGTTGGTCATCTCAGCGTTGGCATTCTCATGAAGGCTCACACAGGTCACACACTTGAAGGCATCTGGTGCGACGCGGCTGCTGTCGTTGGTCGCCCGCATCATCTCGGCGCGCGTCAGGCTGGCGAACGTGTTTGCCTTGCACACGCATTGGGAGACCGAGTCGGCGCCTTCCTGCACCGTGGTTGTCCCAGGCACAGGGCAGTCGAGGCACTTTTGGGGGCCAAGAGGGTTGCGTTCGGCGTTCTCGCCCGTCCAGTCCTTGTACGTTCCAGTCTTGCACGCGTCGCAGCGCACGCCGCCGACGAGCTCGCGGCCGGGCGCACAGACGCATTGGGACACATTGCCCGCTGCGTTGAGCTGTTGCACGAAGCTCTGCTCGCACAGGCATTGGCTGACGTTCGTGGCTGCGGTGCCATTGGTAGTTGAGAACTCGGGGCAGCGCAAGCAGGCTGTTTGGCTGGCGGCGTTTGTGGTCGGGTTGTAAAACCCCTTCTCACACGGAACCTCGATCCCGGCAGTGCACCAGAAGCCCCTCGGGCACACGCGCTCTCGAATGACGGTCACGGTCTGCTGGACCACGGTTGCGGTGGGTGCCACGAGGGCGGCCACAGACACACCGAGAGCGGCTCCGAGGACCGCGGGATCGAGGTTGTTGAGAGCAAAAGATGGGGCCACGATAAGTGGACCGCTCGCGTTGCTGGTGGCGATGCTGGTGGTGGGATTGGTGGTCACCGTCCGAACGATGGTGTACGTGACGATGGTGGAGCCCGTCTGAAGCCGACGCCCAGCCGCTGGTGGAGACGGCGACGCCGCCGAAAAGTTGAGCTGCAGGTCCCATCCGGGTTCCTGCCACGGAACGCCGAGCTGCGTGGCGATGGCTTGGCGATACTGGAGCTGCAGGGAATCGTTGTTCAAGAAGGACGAGAGTGGCGCGTTGAGGGAGAGAGAGCCCGTGATCGTCTCGACGGTTTGCGTCTCGACAGTTTCCAACGGGGTCAAGCCACCCATTGGGAGAATGAGGGGCTGGGAGCCGGAGGTATTGAAGTCGTTGAAGTACCCAGGGCACGAGAAGCCCGAGGGGCACGGGATGGGGAACACGCTCCCCGTCGGAGCCCAATAGCCAAAGCCGACCGGCACGCAGCCCGCCTCGGACTCGAGACCCGTCCGATTGTTGAACTTTCCGCCAGGGCACGGCACAGGGGTGGAGGCGCCCTCGGCGCAGTAGTAGCCGGGCGTACACGGCTGGCAGGCCGTGTTGCCCGACATCGACGTGAACTTTCCTCTCGGGCACAGGTCGCACGATTGCGTCCCGGCGGCTGCGCTGAACGAGCCAGGTAGGCAGGGCCTGGGCGTGGCGGAGCCGACGGAGCAGCTCGTGCCCGCAGGGCAGACGATGCACTCGCTAAGGGAGCCGAGGTAGCCGGTGAGAGTGAGCACGGTCTGGTTCGCGTGGGTGCCGCCCGGGCAGGGCTGCGGCGCGCTCGCGCCCTCGACGCACAGGAAGCCCGGCGTGCACGGCTGGCAGGCCGTGTTGCCCGACGTCGACGTGAACTTTCCTCTCGGGCACAGGTCGCACGATTGCGTCCCGGCGGCTGCGCTGAACGAGCCAGGTAGGCAGGGCCTGGGCGTGGCGGAGCCGACGGAGCACGACGTGCCCGCAGGGCAGACGACGCACTGATCGACGGACGTCATCACGCTCAGCGAGGCGTTCTTGTGCGTGCCGC
>ENA-UOXG01000688-UOXG01000688.1-mixed-culture-metagenome-genome-assembly--contig:-NODE-688-length-22889-cov-38.198958_pt1 | contig 22889 bp, 19 predicted proteins | sample MGYA00238159_ERZ761634 | MGnify/ENA primary metagenome ERZ761634 (study PRJEB28908, sample SAMN08776845) | mixed culture metagenome | isolation source: Freshwater growth medium | place: USA... | reverse complement strand
GGCGGCGAGGGCGAGGGCGGCGGCGGCGAGGGCGAGGGTGGCGGCGGCGAGGGCGGCGGCGGCGAGGGCGGGGGGAGCGCCGCCGCCGCCGGCGGAGGAGGAGGAGGAGGACACGTGGTGACTTCGCAGAAGGTCGTCGCGACTATGAGGTTGCGGATCGAGAAGGCCCAGTATAGTGTCGCGCCGTTCGCCTGCCGGAAAGCGACTGAGCTGATCGCAACTGCAGTCGAGGCCGCAACCGACGTGATGTTCGCGGAGGTCTCCGAGGAGGGGTTGATCCAGAGCGAGCACTTTTTGGAACTTGTGCTGTAGCTGTAGACCAGGCGATATGTGGTGCCATACGTGCACTCTGCGGCGGTGGTGGCCTCTATGATGGGGGCATCAGCACTCGTGCTGATGCCGAGTTTGTAGCCCGTGCCAGTGTGGCCAGTCGGCAAGACCCTACATGGGCTATTGGCATTTCCGGTCCTGAAGTGCATGAAGTAATCTACACCGGAGGGTGTGGAAGACGGGGTGGCATAGTTGATGTCCATACCGGCGTACGTAGACGCGGTCGCTGTGAATGCGCTGCTGACGTCCTCAGCGTACGGTGCGCTGCGTACGGTGATTGCACCTTGACTGACTGTGACAGGACCTGTGTTGGCATTCGCGTGGGCTGCCCACACGCCGCCCACGTCTGGCCTCTTCCCCACGAGGATTCCGTCGGTCGGGAAGCTGTCCCTCACGAGGACGTTAGCCGATGCAGCGGCGAGCAGTGCGTGGACGACGGAAATCCGGAGCATCGTCGTGTGACCTTGCGAGAGAGCAGCAAAAATGAGACGCTGTCCGGTTGCAGCTGGAGTGCAATATGGAGGTGTTTCAGCTTCGAGAAAGTACACCGTCGGCGAATCCCAAGACTTTCCCAAATTGGTTTCCGTCGTCTGGAGGTGTGACCGCGGCGCCTCGTTCACACTGTTCTCGTTCACAAACGTCGTGTGAAGGACGCACATCTCGACTGAAATCAGAATTTTACGCGGTTATCGGATCGCGATCTCAGCCGCTCCGAGAACTCACGAATTTTCGCATGTACATGTACACATAAGTGCTGCATCCAGCAAGCATTCCGCCCCGCCGCGCGCCAAGCAAGCTAATTAGTCGAACAACACAAGTACCAAAACAAGCGCAACCGAATACCCCTGAAGCCAACCTGCTTGCTTGCTCGCTTGCCGCGCGCCGGAGATACATCAAGAGTTACATGTACATGTAGGTCGACCCCAAACGTCATGAGTACGAGAAAGTATCCTCGAGACTTTCCAAAGTTGGTATCCGACTCCTGAAGGTCGACCGCGGCGCCTCCTCTCCCCTCTCCGCGGTATGTGCACTGATTTGGAAGAGTGTTCCGATACAATTCCACGTGCCTCCCAATTCCGCGGCGGGCGCATTGTGTCTCCTCGACCCTGTCGGGCACGTGATGGGCTGCTCGGCGAGCAAGGCGGAAGAGGCCGAGAACGCGCCGGTGCTCACGAAGGCCGTCGAGGCCCCAGCAGCGCTTTCCAAGGCGCTCTCCGCCGAGGACGTCGATGCCATGTGGGCCAAGAATTGTGGCAGTGACTCGCCGGTGTACGGCGGTGGTGGCGTCATGAGTGGCGTCAAGGCCATGAGCTCAGCATCAGCGGACGGAGCCGCTCTTGTCACGACTGGGGTGGCGTCGGGCCTCCAGGCTGTTTTTGGAGAGGACATCGACAAGTCGGATGCGGGCCTGGAGGCGGCGTTTGCGAAAAAGTGGAGGAGTCACCCGAGAGAGCATGGGACGATCGATGCCGCTGAGATGAAGGCGTACATCCAGAGCGTGTACGAGGATGGGCTCGACGACAAGACCATTTGCGCCATGATGGCGGGTGCGCCGGGCACGAGTACGGAGCACGGTAAGCTCGGCATCGACGACTTCAAGCTCATCATGCGTGCCGCGGGCCCAAGAAGAAGGCAACACGGGGGGGCATCGGCAGCGCCGTCACGAGCGCCGTCGATGCTGGCGTCGATGCCACTGTGGGTGGAATGTGGGTGGCGTCAAGGCGATCGGAGACGGTGCCGCCCTTGTTGACCAGAAGAGCTTCAAGGCAGTCGGCGAGTTCGGTGAGAAAGTTGGCGAGGAAAGCTGTTGGTGATGCCATCAAGGCCAACCCGCTCAAGGCCTTTGGTATTGGCGCGGCGGCGACCGGTGCGACGGTCCTGGCTGTCGTGACGGCGCCGGTGACGCTGCCAGCGGCCGCAGCTGTGACCGTCGTCGTCGGTGCGCACGCGACGGTCGCGGCGGCCGTGCTCGGCGTGGGCGCGGCCGGGGGCGCGGCCGTCGTGGTGGGCACGCAGCACGGTGCCAGCGGCTCGTCGGCCGCCGACAGCGTCGCTGCTGCCGAGAACGCGGCGGACCGACGACATGACCTCTTCATCTCGCACTGCAAAAGGGGTACCGAGCGCACCGCCTCGAACGATGGCCCCTTACCGCTGCCTCGCTCGCCGTTACCTTCATTACCTTCATTACCTTCATTACCACTGACTCGCTCGCCCTTCTACCTTCAGCCGCTTCGTTCCGATGACCTCCAATGACCTCCGATGACCTCTGATGACCTCCCTCATTGCATGCTGAGACCTCCCTCATTGCATGCTGAGTGCCTCCCTCGTTGCATGATGAGTGCCTCCCTCATTGCATGCTGAGTGCCTCCCTCATTGCACTGCAGCGCCAGAAGGAGAGGGCGATCTCGATCGCAGACTGGCTCGCGGAGGAACGGATGAAGACCTTCTTCGACCTGCAGAATCTCGACGAGATCTCCGAAGAGCAGCTCGTGGCCGATGTGAAGCAGTCCAAGTGCCTCGTGACCATCCGTGACACGGAGACGTTTCGCTCGCCGTGGGTGGTGTGCTCGATACGGCGCTTGAGAACCAGACGGTGGTCGACCATGGCATCCGCATCGTCATCTTCTTCGACGGTGACAAGTACGCCTGGAATGACCTCTCCTTCTGGCTCTCAAGGACTTCCCGCAGGTTTTCAAGACCCCGGCAGTTGAATACCATCGAGCCTACCACAGGGAGTCGAAGGCGGTGCTGATCGCGACAGTCAAGGGCGAGAGGCGGTCGAGTTCGTCGCATCTCCATGAGACGTGACGTGAGTTGAGCTGCACACATGAACTGTAGCCTGTAGGATCTGAGTGGATAGCGATCTGACGATCTGTACTACATAATATTTTTATGTCACAAGTGCTTCTCTTCCGGTTCCGCGCCCCCCCCGCGCGAAGCTGCCTCAATCACGCATGACCAGTTGTCGAACGCGCGTTGCATGCAAGACACCAAGACTCTCACCAGCTTCAAGATGGTGTGTCTCGTGCGAAATTGGCCTCCTAACAAGTTTGCGGCGGGCTAATTCGTATGCGCCACAACAACGCGCATCTCGAGCACTCGACACGATGGGCTGCTCGGCGAGCAAGGTGCCCGAGGACGCGCCGGTGCTCACCAAGGCTGTCGAGGCCCAAGCGGCTCTCCCCAAGGCGCTCTCCGCCGAGGACGTCGATGCCATGTGGGCCAAGAATTGTGGCAGTGACTCGCCGGCGTCGGATGAGGCGGCTGGGGGTGGTGAGCACGGTGGCGGCGTCATGAGTGGCGTCAAGGCCATCAGCTCTGCAGCAGCGGACGGAGCCGCCCTTGTCAAGGCTGGGGTGGCGTCGGGCCTCCAGGCTGTCTTTGGAGAGGACATGGACAAGTCGGATGCCGGGCCCGAGAAGGCAAAGGGGGGCATCGGCAGCGTCGTCGATGCTGGCGTCGATGCCACTGTGGGAGGCGTCAAGGCGATCGGAGACGGTGCCGCCTATCTTGGCCAGAAGAGCCTCGAGGGTTTCGGGGCCATTGGCGATGCCATCAAGGCCAACCCGCTCAAGGCCTTTGGTATTGGCGCTGCGGCGACCGGTGCGACGGTCCTGGCTGTCGTGACGGCTCCGGTGACGCTGCCAGCGGCCGCAGCTGTGACCGTCGTCGTCGGTGCGCACGCGACGGTCGCGGCGGCCGTCGGCGTGGGCGCGGCCGGGGCGGGTGCGGCTGTCGTGGTGGGCACGCAGCACGGTGCAAGCGGCTCGTCGGCCGCCGACAGCGTCGCTGCCGCTGAGCACACACCGGCCGGCGAGCAGCGGTTTCGTCAAAGCGAGCCGCGGTTTCGTCAAAGCGAAGAGGCCCCCACTCCTCCTCCCAGAACGGGCCGGCCGTCCAGGATGGGGGCAGCAAATGGGGGCGCGGATGTTGCCGGCGTCCTCGGCGCTGCGGTGGGCGGTCACAAAGCCATTGGGGATGGTGCCGGCGTCCCACATCGAGACCCTGGCAATCCGCCCACTGTACTTGATGGCGCCAAGGCCGTCGGTGCGGCGACGTTGGACGGGGCGACCTTTGTCAGCAAAAAGGGGATTGAGGGCGCCAGGGCCGTCGGTGTGACGGCGTCAAGGCCACTGATGACCTCCGATGACATTTGATGACCTCCGATGACCTCCGATGACCTCCCTCATCAGGTGACGGCGTCAAGGCCACAGGCAGCCACGTGGTCACGGAGCTCGAGAAGACGCTCGAGAGCGCCGTGACGAGCGCCTCGGGCTCGGTGAGCGGCCAGACTGACCTCGATGACCTCGATGACCTCCGATGACCTCTGATGACCTCTGATGACCTTTGATGACCTCCCTCATCAGGTGAGCAGCCAGTCTGACCTCAATGAGTTCCGCCCCAAGGATGGCCATTATCATGCCACGGACAAGGTGCACAAGCACGCGCAATCGAGGTTCATCAAGGAGGGGCTCCGAAAAGGCGAGCACCAGCATGATGCCGAGCTGCAGGTGCGCGGGCGAGTGCATGTGATTGCATGTGATTGCACGTGATTGCATGTGATTGCATGATGTCGAGCTGCAGGTGCGCGGGCGAGTGCACTCGAGAGGGAGGTCCTACCAGACTGAGTGATTGCATATGATTGAACTGGATTGCATGTGATTGCGTGTGATGACACAGGCCATCGAGAGGGAGGTCTACCAGACGGAGGAGGCGATCGACGAGGCGACGAAGCGCATCCTTCGCACTGCGGTGGCGACGCGCGACGTAGGGGCCGCCACGCTGCAGCAGCTCGAGCAGCAGGGCGAGCAGATGCAGCGCATCAAGGGAGATCAGGCGAAGGTCAAGGTGAACTTGGACAAGTCCGATAAGCTCTTCTTGGGGATGACTTCCTATCTGGGCTGGCGGGCCTGGGGACAGGTGATTGCATGTGATAGCAATGTGATTGCGTTCGATTGCGAGCTTGATGACTCCCTCTCATCAGCCTCTCATGGCCTGAAGCGAGCTTGATGACTCCCTTTCATCACCCTCTCTCATCCTCATCGTTTGTGGACAGGCCTCGACCACCGATGACCTCTGATGACCTCCCTCATGCATGCTGAGTGCCTCCCTCGTTGCATGTTGAGTGGACAGGCCTCGACCACCTCCGGCATAAACAAGCAGACCGGCGTCTACTCCGATTACGGCACGGACGTGGCGCACGGACGCGGTAGGGGGGGCGGCAAGGGTGGACACGGGCGCGGCGCGGGCGCCGACGCGGGTGGTAGCACGAGCAGCGCAGCGGCAGCCAGCGCGCGCGACGCACTCGCCGGCGACGGAGACCCGATGAACGCCATCTCCGCACTATCTCGCGAGCTGCATCAACAAGCCCTGGCGATGCGGACGGAGATCAAGAGCCAGCTGCCCGAGCTCGACGAGATGGCCGTTACGTCGCAGGCTCTGAAGGCCAAGGTCGACAAGCAGCAAGCGCGCTCGGAGGCATGGGGCGGCCGGACGGTCACAAGGGATCCGGACGTGGCGAACGAGGCGGCGTTCACGCCCAGCCAAGAGATGGCCGGTCGCGTCGCTCTGAGCGTGGCCGAGATTACGGCGCGCGGCGGCGCGAGCCTGGCAGGGAAAGCTCTTGGGATGTGAGTGCGACGAGGGAGGGGCACGAAAATGTGAGCGGGGAAGCTGAAGGGCGGGAAAGAACGAGCGAAACTGGTTGAGGCAATGCGAAAGGAGCTAGAGCTCCTCGACAGTACTAAGGTGAGCGGGACCTGGGTGCGCGCCGCGTCCGGTCGCCGCGCAGCACCGCCGCGGGTCGGAAGGGGAGCGACTCGGGTCCCCCCCCGGGGGGGTCGGATGACGTGACACGCTGCGGTGACAGCAGCGTGGAGCGTGACACCGGTGTCCGTTGCGTGCTGGTACGTGGTCCGGTGCCTGGCTGGAGCGGTGTGGTTCGGTTCTTCGGAGCGGCGAGCGAGAGACGAGCCTTGACCTGACGCGACGGCGACGCGAGACGGCCCGGGCGGTGACGCGCCCCGCGCGGCGCGGCGCCAAAGCCCAAACTTCGCGACTTGTATGACCGATTCGAAGTGACGGCCCGTCAAGAATTCAACACACAACAGACAAGAACACACAACAACGCATGACAACAACGTACCCGCTCCGCACAGTTGTGTTTAGATATAGCTTGATCTGTTGTCAGTGTCTTGTGTTCGACACCTGTCTATCACTCTATCTTCAGCGCGTTGGCCCGCTAAGATTCGATTAAATCCTATGGACGTCGATCAGAGTCCTGACTACAAACGATCCGTGGACCGGGCTCGAAGGCGTGGGTCATCGCTGGTGGCAGACGTGCACGGGCTCGCGCAGCTCGGGGTCGAAGGGCACGAGCACCTGTGGGGAATCATGGCACCGTGGTGAGCGTGTGCATGCAAGGCAGGGGGCGCAGGGCACGTGCACCGAGACCGCGGGCCCGTCTGCGCTCGTCTCGACATGGTGCCACCAGTAGGGGGGCGTGTACAGGACGTCGCCCGGCTCGATGACGACGCGCCGGAGTGTCGGCGCGTCGCCTCCGAAGAATCTCGGGTGGCGTCGGCGCTCTTCGCGCCCGCGGTCTGTGTGCTCGTCCTCGAAGGCCGCCTCGAGGTCGATACGGGAGAGCTCGGGCCGCTCGGGCCTTGGATACATGCTCCGCCACTCGTCGGGCTCGACGAGGGTGAAGGTCTTCGTCCCATGCACACCGGCGAGGAAGCCATGGCACAGATCGTAGTGGAAGGGCGTCACATTCTCGGCCGGCCCGAACCAGACGCCGCAGCAGTGCTCCTTGAGCTTCGTAGCTCCCATCAAAGCCTCGATCACGGAGAGGTCCACATGCTCGCGCAGGCACGCGAGCGGCGCACGCGCGTAGAACCGGTGCGCCACGTCGAGCGAGGAGACCAGCAGTTGCGCGACCTCATCAACCGGCCGCTCCGTCTTTTCGCAGTCGGCGCCCAGAAAGCGCCGCCCGCCATCGCGCGGCTTCAAGCACGTGGCCATAGATTGCTTAGAGCCGAGGAGCGCAGACTGCCACTGCGTGATTGCTGACCAATGGCGAGCAAAACCACGGAGCAATACCGGCCTACGGTGACGGAACCGACGCTCAAACTCGTCAATGGTGAGCGAGGTCACAACGGCGACACCGGAGGCCTCCATGGTGTTTACTGGTGGCGTCGTCGGCAAAAGACGAGCTGGCTCATCCTCGATCAGCAAGGCGAGCTCGTCTTCAAAGGCGGAGGAGTGAATCCACTCTGCCGTCTCCAAGCTCGATGGAGTCGTCTGCTCGGCGTCCTCGCCGAGGCACGCCTCGTGCGCCATTAACCCTTACCCCTAAAAGGCTTTCCATCACCAATGTGGACCCTGCTTAGGGTCGGCACGCAAGTCAAGTGGACATTCATGAAGTGCGCCCCTTCACAGACGAGGTCCGGTCGGCGCGCTCTTGCGTGAACGGCCTGAAACGGCGTCGAAGTGTGATGGCGCAATTCATCAGTGCGAGCGCTCGGGCTCACGAACTCGTCTGAAGGTGCCCGACGTGGACAGATGAGAGCCGAGCCGTCGGCCTGCCAACTCGGTCTACACGACGCCTGACCGGCTGGCGCTCGGCTTGCTGCCCTCCGAACAGCTCCAAATGCCCATGGTCACCATTGCGCTCACGCTCCGCTGCCTCCACTCTCGCCGTGATCGCAGAGTCGAGACCGCCTGCTAATTCACTCGAGCTGCTTCCAGAGCCATGGTTAATTGTACGCCGGCGCGCGCAACTAGGCGACGCATTGCTGCCACGGCTGCCGGAGCTCGTCCGCATGCCCGCGTGGGCTCGCCATGTTGCCCGAGGCCCCGGTTGTGGCCCAGCGACGAGCACGCTTTGAAGGCGCTGCCCGCGAGCGCGGCGAAGCGGCGCAGTCGCGCGCGGACAGGCGGCCTTACGGCTGCCGCTGCCGGCCGCGAGGCAAATGGCGCCGGATTCCCACGCCGGCCGGCCTCGCCCCCCCCCCCTCACACGCGCCGCTCGCTCCGCCCCCCCACGCACCCGTGCAGTCACCATCGAAGAGCTGCAGAAGATTCAGCGCAAGCCCCACAACATCCGCAACATGTCGGTGATCGCGCACGTCGATCACGGCAAGTCGACCCTGACCGACTCGCTCCTGGCCGCCGCCGGCATCATCGCCGCCTCGTCGGCCGGCGACATGCGCGCGACCGACACCCGCCAGGATGAGCAGGAGCGCGGCATCACGATCAAGTCTACCGGCATCTCGCTCTTCTTCAAGGCGGAGGAGCACTACAAGTTGCCCCCGCTGTCCGATGGCCCCGAGTTCATCATCAACCTCATCGACTCGCCCGGCCACGTCGACTTCTCTTCGGAGGTCACTGCCGCGCTTCGCGTCACCGACGGCGCGCTCGTCGTCGTCGACTGCGTCGAGGGCGTGTGCGTCCAGACCGAGACTGTGCTGCGCCAGGCCCTTGGCGAGCGCATCAAGCCCGTGATCACGGTGAACAAGCTCGACCGCGCCTTCCTCGAGCTCCAGCTCCCGTCGGAGGACATGTACATCGCGTTCGTCAAGCACTGCGAGAACGTCAACGTGCTCGCGGCCACCTACAACGATGAGAAGCTGGGCGACGTGCAGGTCGACCCGACCAAGGGCACGATGGCCTTCTCGGCCGGCCTGCACGGGTGGGCGTTCACGCTCACCAAGTTCGCGCGCATGTACGCCAAGAAGTTCAACATCGACGTCGAGAAGATGATGGAGCGCCTCTGGGGCGACAACTTTTTCAACGCCAAGGAGAAGAAGTGGATCAAGCCGTCGGGTGGCGCGGCGCCGCCGCAGGGCGTCGAGCGTGCCTTTTGCATGTTCTGCCTCACGCCGATCGCCAAGGTGTTCAAGAACGCGATGGACGACAACCTCGAGGCGGTGCAGAAGATGCTTCAGGCGGTGGGCGTCACGCTCAACAAGGAGGACCTCGAGCTGCGCCAGAAGCCCCTGCTCAAGCGCTGCATGCAGAAGTGGCTGCCCGCGCACGATGCCCTGCTCGAGATGCTCGTGCAGCACCTGCCCTCGCCCGTGCAGTCGCAAAAGTACCGCGTGGACACGCTGTACACGGGCCCCGTCGACGACATCTGGGCCGAGGGCATCCGCAAGTGCGACCCCGAGGGTCCGCTCATGATGTACATCTCGAAGCTCATCCCCACCCCCGACAAGGGCCGTTTCTACGCCTTCGGCCGCGTCTTCTCGGGCACCGTGCGCACGGGCGCCAAGGTGAAGATCATGGGCCCGAACTACGTGCCGGGCAAGAAGGAGGATGTGTACATCAAGTCGATCCAGCGCACCATCTTGATGATGGGGCGCAAGACCGAGGCCGTCGAGGCGGTCACCGCGGGCAACACGTGCGGCCTCGTCGGTGTGGACCAGTACATCCTCAAGGCCGGTACCATCGCGGATGCCGAGGCGGACGCCTCGCACCCGATCGTGACCATGAAGTACTCCGTCTCGCCCGTCGTGCGCGTCGCGGTCCAGCCCAAGAACCCGAACGATTTGCCCAAGCTCGTCGAGGGCCTCAAGCGCCTCTCCAAGTCGGACCCGCTCGTGCAGTGCTCGATGGAGGAGTCGGGCGAGCACATTATTGCGGGCTGCGGCGAGCTGCACATCGAGATCTGCCTCAAGGATCTGCAGGAGGACTTCATGAACGGCGCGCCCATCATCATCTCCGACCCCGTCGTCTCGTACGTTGATTGCCACTGATGAGAGCCTTGCATGCAAGTGCCCACCACGGCCACCTCCTCCCTTTCCCCACAGGTACCGCGAGACTGTCAACGAGGAGTCGTCGCGCATCGTCATGGCCAAGTCGCCGAACAAGCACAACCGCATCTACTGCAAGGCCCTGCCGCTCGGCTACTCCACGGACGATGCCCAGACCCCCCTCGCGGAGGCCATCGAGTCCGGCGAGGTCGCCGCTGAGGGCGATGCCAAGGCGCGCACGCGCATCCTGGTCGACAAGTTCGGCTGGGACAAGGCGGCGACCCAAAAGATTTGGTGCTTCGGCCCCGACGGCACGGGCCCGAACATCGTCGTAGACGTGACCGTGGCGGTGCAGTACCTGAACGAGATCAAGGATTCGGTCGTGGCCGGCTGGCAGTGGGTGTGCAAGGAGGGCCCGCTCTGCGACGAGACGCTGCGTGACGTGATGATCCACATCCACGACGTCGTGCTGCACGCCGACGCGATCCACCGCGGCGGCGGCCAGATCATCCCGACCGCGCGCCGCGCCTTCCTCGCCGCCTGCTTGACCGCCGGCCCGCGCCTCCAGGAGCCTATCTTCCTCGTCGAGATTCAGTGCCCCGAGAACGCCATGGGTGGCGTCTACTCGTCGCTGAACCGCAAGCGCGGCACCGTCGTCGAGGAGATCAACCGCCCGGGCACGCCCCTCTACAACATCAAGGCGTACCTGCCCGTCTCCGAGTCCTTCGGCTTCACCCCCTTCCTTCGGCAGAACACGGCGGGCCAGGCCTTCCCGCAGATGGTCTTCCACCACTGGGAGACGATGCCGGCGGACCCCTTCAAGGACGAGAAGATCATCGAGGTGATCACCGCCGCGCGCAAGCGCAAGGGCCTCAAGGAGACGATGCCCCCCCTCTCGGAGTACGAGGACAAGCTGTAAAGTCGTCCCAATTGGGGCCCCGACGAGTTCGTCCGCTTCGTCGCTGCGCCGGCGGCTTTGGCTTTGGCGGTGGCGGTGGCCCAACATTCGCCCGACAGGCATGCTCTCCCGCTCGCGCGCCTCGGCGTGTGACGAAGCTGACGAGACCTCGGCCTGACGGAACTACATGCACCCTGAGGTTCGTCACGCCGTGAGGTTTCGTCACTGAGGCTGGAGGGCAAGCGGCACTGAGGACACAGGGCTGGAGGTTGGGGCGGGCGAAGCGTGCGCGCCGTGTCGAGCGCGCAAGCGTGCGGCGTGCGAGGCCTGCGGGCGGGCGACGCGGGGGGACGTCGTGGGGGCGCCACGTTAGCGCCACGGACTCGCGCGCTTGAAACGGCGCGCTCGAAAGGCATGCCCAGGATACCGGAGAGGGCTCGGCGGCGGGCATGAGGGCCGCATCGGTGAAGGGTTCGCAACCGTTACACGGCGACCGCTTGAAAAAGGTCGACCTGAAAGGTTTTATGTCATGGGCCGGCGGCAAGATGTGTGTCGTTGCTTGTGTGCCGTCGTCTGCGCAGTGCGGTGGTCCAGAGACTCTCGCTCGGCTTTTGTCGAACACCGCACCTCCACACCACATCGAACGAATGACACCTGATGACACCTCACCCTTGACCTCAACGCGAGGCTTATAATTATGAAGTCGCGAGCGGAGCGGCGGGCTTCCACACATTTTTGCAGCACTCAGTTAATTCACACACACGTTGTCGCGTCTGTCGTGTGAACGTTCACACGAGTCAGGGTGAAAGTCGACATGGCGGCCTCCTGCGCCGACGGCAGCGACGACGACTTGCTGCAGCGCTTCATCGTCACCGGCTATGTTGTGCTGCCACCCAATCCATCGGTGCCCGCCAGCGCGCACGCGGATATCGCGTCCTCGGTGCTCGCGTGCGGATTCCAAGCGTCGGGTCGCCGGACACCTTATGGTTTGGCGATGCTTGACGGCGATGCCGCGGGCAACAATCTGCTGCACGCGGCTCCGGCGCTGCGCGGCGAGCCGTGCCTCGCGTCGCCGGCACTGCACTCGGCGCTGCGTGTGCTTCTCGGCCGTGGCTACCGCTTGCATCCTCACTGCCGTGCGCACCTGCGAGAGCGCGGTGCGAAATCGACAATGTGGCACGTCGACGCGTACAAGGGCACGTCGTGGTCGAGCGGCCGGCAGCACGAGCCGCACTGGCTGATGATCATGTACTATCCACAGGCGACGAGCCTCTCGATGGGTCCGACCGAGCTGCTCCCAGGCTCGCAGTACTATCGTGGCGACTCGGACCGCGAGCACTACAGCCGAGGGCACATCCCGGACTTTTCGGAGCAGATGGCCGCGTGGGCTACGGTGCCGCACGCGCTCACGTGCGCCGCGGGCACGATCGTCGTGATGCACTACGACCTGTGGCACCGAGCCCTCGAGAGTCACTCGAAGCAGCCGCGTCTGATGCTCAAGTTTATCGCGTGCCGCACCGAGCCGCCACCGGCGCCGAGCGGTCCCCTGCCGCCGTGGCCACCGCTGTCGTCGACGGGAGTGCTCGACTTTCTCTTCCCGACGGCGGCTGCGGATGAGGCGCTGCTCGTCGGCGACGGCATCCTCCTCGGCACCAGCCAGGCTGCAGGCGCCGAGACGAGCGGCTCTGTGGAAGGCGACCCTAATTTGGAAGGGCGCGTCTCGGTGGAAGGCGAGGCCGACGCGACAGCAACCGGAGTGGACAGCGCCGTCGTGGTACCAACTACTGGAGTGGACAGCGCCGTCGTGGTACAGGCCGTGGGTGCTGGCGCCAAGGGCAGCAGCACCAAGGGCAACAAGGGCGCCGCGGCAGGGGTACCCCTGCCTGCAGAGGTGGCGACGGCCCTGGCCGTGCTTCTGATTGCGTCTGATTGCGTCTGATTGCGTCTGATTGTGTCTGATTGTGTCTGATTGTGTCTGATTGTGTCTGATTGTGTCTGATAGCATCCCTCATCAGGTGGCGACGGCGCTGGCCGTGCTTCTCCGCGCCTCTTGCTGCACAGCTCAAGGTCAAGCGTCCTGGTGGGCTGATTGCCTCTGATGGCCTCTGATGACCTCTGAGTGCGTCCCTCATCAGGTCAAGCGTCCTGGTGGGTCGGTAACGGCGCCGTGCGAGGGCGGGAAGGCGGTCACTCGGAATCTCGGCTCTTCGAGCTCACGATGGCGCAAGCCAAGGCGCTGCGCGGCGCCGATGGCGAGCTGCTGCCGCGCAGACTCTTGCCCGATGTGATTGGCTGGCTGACGTCCCGCTGTGCCGCCGTGGTACGGGTGGTCGCTGCCGTGGAACGCCGACGCGCCTTTGTGGAGGAGCGCCTCCCGATTTGGAAGTACGTGTGGGCATGGGCGCATGGCCACATGCATGCAGAGGTCATCACAGGCAATCAGAGGCAATCAGCCCACCAGGACGCTTCACCATGGGCGCATGGCCACACGCGCACCCTTGGTGAAGCCAGCGGCGGCAGCGGGGGCGGCGGCGGCGGCGGCGGCGGCGGCGGCAGCGGTGGAGGAGGAGGAGGCGGACGGGCTGATGAGGGTTGCAATCCTCACCTGCGACCGCCACTGCTCGCGGCACGGCTCTGCTCAGGGCCCGAGTGTGACTGTGAACGGCTCCGCTCAGGGCCCGAGTCCAGCCGCCTTCGAGCTGCGTATGAGATTGCGGCGTCTCACGCTTCGTCAACTTTGGGCGAGTCGGCCGCGCGTGCGGCGCTCGTTGCGGCGCTGACTGACGAAACGGTCACGTCAACTTTGGGCGAGTCGGCAGCGCATGCGGCGCTCATTACGGCGCTGACTGATGAAACCGTTACAACGAGCTTGCGGCGCACTGCCATGTACGGCGCGCTTGCGGCGCAGGCCATCACACCCGAGGCGCTCCTCGAGCTGTTCACACGCAAGGGGGCGGGGGCGGGGGCGGGGACGGGGGCGGGGACGGGGGCAGGGACGGGGGCGGAGGCGGAGGCGGAGGCGGTGCTGTCCGAGGCGCTGTCCGAGGCGCAAGGTCGAGCTCGGACCGAGATGGAGACGGAGGCAATCAGAGGCAATCAGAGGCCATCAGAGGCGCAAGGTCGAGCTCGGACCGAGATGGAGACGGAGGCGCAGCAAGCGGCGATGCGCGATGGAGGCTGGATGGCCGCTGACGAAACTGCCCGCGTGCCCGCTGATGGAGGCTGGATGGCCGCCTCCCTCATCCGAGCTCTCGATGGCTTCGATGCGGAGCTATTGCTTTCGGCACACCAGTCCTCTTCAGAGGCTCGGTATGTCGCTTTGCTCGCATGTGTGCGTGGACGCCAGGTGGGTTGATTGCCTCTGATTGCCTCTGATGACCTCTGATTGCGTCCCTCCTCAGGCCTTGATTGCGTGTGTGCGTGGACTCCAGGTGGGCTGTGCGCCGCTGCTGCTACGCCTGGTCACCGAGCCTCCGATGCATGCGGTCACCTCCGAGCCTCCGATGCATACGGTCACCTCCGAGCCTCCGATGCATGCGGGCGCTGCCGACAGTTTCGTCAGCAGCGTCACGACGAGCCCGCTGACGAAACTGCCCGCGTGCCCGCTGACGGAACTGCATGCGTGCCCGCTGACGAAACTGCCCGCGGGCCCGCTGACGAAACTGCATGCGTGCCCGCTGACGAAACTGCATGCGAGCGTCTCGGCGCGTCTCGTCGCGATCGAGGCCCTGGGCGCGCACGGCGCCGAGCCGCTGTACGCCCCCGCCGCCGTCGCGCAGCTGGCGGCCGTGGTGGCGTGCACGTGCGGTGAGGACGGCGGCGCGCGCGCCGTCGCGGCGCGTGCGCTTGCACAGCTGAGCGCCCGATCCATTGGGGGGACGCGAGCTTTGGCGGTGGCGGTGGGCGCTGCCGTGGGCGTCCTCAGTGTGGCCTTGCAGCACGACCCCGATCGCTACGTGCGTGGGTTCGCGTCGGAGGCGCTCGCCAATGTGGCGGTGCTCGCCTTTGTGCACGCGCAATCTCCCTCGGGCGAGGTGCCATCTCCGACGGAGCTCGCCACGGTGCACGCGCAATCTCCCTCAGGCGAGGTGCCATCTCCGGCGGAGCTCGAGGCGCTGACGGACACTTCGCGGCGCGCAGCCGAAGCGCTCCGTGCAAGCGGCTTAGCTGTGGAAGTGGACCACATGCTGCACCAGCTGCTGTGCCAGATGCTACATACGTGTGCGTCGGCTCGAGGGATGCGGAACGGGGGCGCTCGCGACGACGCCATGATCGACCTGGCGCACGATGCCGTGCGGTGGCTCTGCTGCAGAAGGCGGTGCCCGATCACGACGCCTGAGAACCCTTTCTAAGTGTGCTGTGAAGCGACGCGAGAGGCGCGAAACGTCCGAAACGACAACGGAGATCACCGCGGTCCATCGGCGGCACCGAGAGAGTCGTCATTTAATAGTTTACTTGTTATTCAGCGTCAATGACGTGTGATTCGGTGTACCAATAACCAAAAATCAGGGTCCATCCATGCTGCTCCTGATTTTCCTAATTTGGTGCCAGTTGGATAGATGGATGCCGTCCGGCTCGATGTCGACGTGCTTGATATCTGGGAACTCGTGCCTAATGAGCGCCTCGAGCCTGCGCACCGTGCCCACATCCGCCCGTTGGCAATTAGAGGCAATCAGTGGCAATTAGAGGCAATCAGGGGCGATTCGAGGCAATCAGGGGCAATTAGAGGCAATCAGGGGCAATCCGATGCCATCACACCGGTCAATCTCGGCGCCCAGGAGGACGCCGTAGAGCTCGTTGATCGCGAGGAAGAGGGTCTGTGCCTCGATAGCGGGCTCGGCTGAGACGCTGCCGGGGAGGAGCATGCAGCCAATGAGAGGCTCATAGCAGCCAATCAGGAGCCTAATAGTAGCTATTCAGGAGCCAATCAGGACCGTATGCGGAGCCAATTAGGAGGCAATTAGGAGCCAATGAGGAGCCAATTAGGAGACCATCGGAAGCCATTCACACCTCGCGATTTGGAAGGAGCGCAGCAGCTCAGCCTGGTTGGCGCCCGTCTGCAAGTAGACGAGGCCGAGGGCCGTTGGGTGGAACGCGACTTCGGCTTTGAATCGCGCGACGCCTGGCCCCATTGCTACGGATTTGATGTCGTGCACCGCCTGCAACGAGCGCCGCTCCTTGATGAGCAATCAAGACGCAATCAATACGCAATCAAGACGCAATCAGCTTACCTGCACCGAGCGCTCCTTGACGAGCAATCAAGACGCAATCAATACGCAATCAAGACGCAATCAGCGTACCTGCACCGAGCGCTCCTTGATGAGCAACTCGCGCACCTGATGAGGGAGGCCATCGGAGGTAGTTAGTGGTCATCAGCGGTAATCAGATGAGCTTGAAGAGCAGCTCGCGCACCGCGGCGAGCCGTTTGGACTCCATGGACTGTCCCAATTAGAGGCAATCAGGGGCAATCAGAGGCGATCAGAGGCAATCAGGGGCAATCACCGCGGCGAGCCGCTTGGATTCCATGGACTGTCCCAACAGCAGCCGACGATTCTTCGAAACGAGCACGAAGCTGACGGCACCGAGCGAGAAGCCAATCGCAATCGAGCCGAGCGCATCGTACAGGGGATTACCCGTCCACATGCAGAGGCCGAGGGCCGTCATCGCGACGCCCGCGCCGCCCACAGCAACGGCATCTTCGAGCAGCACGCCCACGTTGACGGGGTCGCTCCCGTGACGAATGTACTCGTAGAGCGTCTTGCCATCTTTGGCAGCCTCGCGGCGCACCTTGATGAGGGACGCAATCAGTGCTCATTGAGGCAATCAGCGTCTTGCCATCTTTGGCAGCTCAGCACTCGAGACGGATCAGGCTCAGATGATGAGGGGCGCAATCAGTGGCACGCAGAAGCAATCAGTGGCCATCACGCACCTCGGAGAGCGCCACCCTGAGCGAATACGCCTCAACGCCACCCGTCAGCCCGCAGATGGCCATCGCACCTGTGGGGAGGAGGGGGTGGGAGCGCCGTGGTGAGCAGTTGCATGCAGCCTCCTTGGCCTTCGCAGAGGGCGATCGCACCCCACAGTCCGGCCGTCTCAGCTGAGGAGGGGCGCAATCATAGGCACTCAGAAGCACTCAGAGGTCCTCACTCACCCCACAGTCCGGCCGAGCTTGTGAGAGGCTCTGGATGAGCAAGCGCGTGGAAGCCGTGATACACCGAGCCGCCGCACCTAATTAGGGAGAGAGGGCGCCGTGGTGAGCAGTTGCATGCAAGCCGTGATACACCGAGCCGCCGCACCTAATTAGGGAGAGAGGGCGCCGTGGTGAGCAGTTGCATGCAAGCCGTGAGAGACCGAGCCGCCGCACCCAATGAAGAGGATGCCAACGGCCGAGATGAGGGAGAAGATGAACTGGTCAGCCATGTACCCATACGGGTGCTCCGCGTCCGCAGCCTGATCAGATGAGGGACGCAATCAGAGGTCAATCAAAGGCACTCAGAGGCATTCAGAGGTCAACAGAGGCACTCAGAAGGCACTCAGAGGGCACTCAGAGGGCACTCACCTTGGACGCGCGCCACACGCCATACGCCACCAGTGATTGATTCACAGTGTCGCCGAGGGAGTGCAGCGTCTCCGCGAGCATCGTGCCCGAGCCAGTCGCGAGAAACGCACCGAGCTTGGCCAGTGTAATTGCGCCGTTGGCCGCCAACGCGGTCTGGACCGCGCGCATGCCGACAGCGGCCGGGGCGTCGGGTGTGCTCGCGCGGTGCCGAGCGCTAGCATGCTCGGCGCTACCGGCGACGGCGGGCGGGCGCAGCTGCAGTGAGAGAGGGTACCCGAGATAACGGCCCGGGGAGTACCTGATGACCGGGCTCATCAGATCAGATGAGAGGTCATCAGAGGTCATCAGGGGCCATCAGAGGTCATCAGAGGTCATCAGGGGTCATCAGGGGTCATCAGAGGCCATTAGAGGTCATCAGAGGTCATCAGAGGTCATCAGAGGCCATTAGAGATCATGAGAGGTCATCAGAGGTCATCAGAGGCCATCAGGGGTCATCAGAGGTCATCAGAGGTCATCAGAGGCCATCAGGGGTCATCAGATGCCATCAGGGGTCATCAGAGGCCATTAGAGGTCATCAGAGGTCATCAGAGGTCATCAGAGGCCATTAGAGATCATGAGAGGTCATCAGGGGTCATCAGAGGCCATCAGGGGTCATCAGAGGCCATTAGAGGTCATCAGAGGCCATCAGGGGTCATCAGAGGCCATTAGAGGTCATCAGAGGCCATCAGGGGTCATCAGAGGTCATCAGAGGCAATCAGAGATCATCAGGGGTCATCAGAGGCCATCAGGGGTCATCAGAGGCCATTAGAGGTCATCAGAGGCCATCAGGGGTCATCAGAGGTCATCAGAGGCAATCAGAGATCATCAGGGGTCATCAGAGGCCATCAGGGGTCATCAGAGGGAAGTACCACGGAGCCGTAGCGATGAGCTCGGCATGCCTCTGGTGCACTCGCCGGACGCGTCGCGCGTGCACGGCTGCGCGGTGTGCGCGCTCCGCATCAAAGGCCGCGCGTGAGCCCCAGCGCTTCAGAGCCTGGACGCGTACAAACGGCAGCGGGTAGCAACGCGCGAGGGTGGACTTGTCGGCCTCGACCGGTGCGCTGACGCGCGGGTCGGGCCGCAGCACGGAGACGGCGTGGAGCGGCTTGAGGTCGCGGCTCGAGAGGCAGAAGATGTCGCGCGCCTGCCCCTCGCTGAGGATCTTGGAGCCGCTCGGCGGCGGCGTCGACGAGATCCCGCCGTCGAACGAGATGTCGCCGAAGAGATGATACGACTCGGCCAGCGACGCATGCATCTTGTCGCGCGACGCCTCGGGTCGGCGAAGCTCGGGCGCATTGCGCTCGATGAAGTACAGGCTAGTACTCCGCCACACTCGAATGAATTCGGTCCACGCCGGCAGGTCGACACCCGCCCTGTCAGACCAGCGGTTGAAGGCCGCGGCGAATTCCCGCTCGCGCTCGGTGAGGTTGGTCCCGTTGACAGCCGAGCGGTTGAAGGCGGTAGCGAACTCCCTCTCGCGCTCGGTGAGGTTGGTCCCGCTGTGGCGGGAATCATTCGTAGGTGACCCATAGCCTCTTCGGAAGCTTCGTTCATGAGCTGTCGACACCTGGCGGACGAGGGCCATGGGCCGACGGCGCATGAGGAGCACGCGAAGCATCCGAAAGAAAGGTCGTGAACAATCGAGTGTGAAGCTTCACACATCTCACTACTCACTCTCACTCACGTGACATGAGCAAGGTTCTGTGTGGGTCATGGCATGTAATCTCCCGCCATTCGCGAACTGAGCACACCAACGACACAGCAACGACCCTCTCGTGCGTCCGCCGCCCGCTCGCTCCTTCCTCTCGCTCCACTGTGTCGAGCAAGTGTCATGCCGAGGACCCGTTCGAGCACCGCTTCGTCGCCATTCACGTCCACGTTGATTGGTGACATCGATCTGCTGCAGCACGTGCTGTCGTTCTTGACCAAGCCCGCACTGGCAAGGCTTGCGCTCGCAAACAAGGTCCTTGCCGATGTTGTGGCAGAGCATGTCCTCTCGCCCGCTTTGTGGAAGCCTGAGGATGCCGCACTTGAGACTGCCGAGCAAATGTTCGCATTATTTAACGACGATGTCTCTTTGAACGAGGTCGGAAGGTCCATCTGCGCAGAGACCTTCCGTACGACAAAGGTCAAGTTGATTCGCCTGCTCGGGGAGTTGGATGCACCCACTTCGCTTATCACGCTGCTCTCCAAAACTGAGAGCGCTCGCAGTCTTCGTTTAGCTCGTTTCCAGACGCAAGTGGTTCTCTTCCAGGAGAAAGCGTTGCAGCACCTGATCAAGGCCTGCGCTACAAGCATGGTACCAGCTCGGCTCATCAAGTTCTCTGCTGACACAGCTGCCGTCACATACGATCCACCACGCAGATGCCTCGTAACGGGGTTGCTTACTGCCCGTATCGATGGCCGTGTCCATCGTAGCCAGTTGCCCGTAGCAAGTTGCGAAGGTTACTGGGCGGACGTCTGGGGAGGGGCGATCGCATCGTCTTTCCATCGCGAGAAGTGGACGCCGGCCTTGCTCTTACGACTCTCACAGACGTGCCCGCACGCGCAAACCAAGGGTGTCGATGTTCTTGTGATGCTTTGCAAGGCAGCCTTGCTCGACCTGGAGCATCTGAGCAAGTTTGCCCGCTGCGCATCGACCGGCCCAACCATCGCCGCGACCCTGATCTGCGACTACGCACAGCGACGCCATTTCGAGCTCCTCGACAACGTCTCTGAGGAGACCACGTACGACGAGGCCGAAATCGAGGCTCTCGATGAAGATCGCTACGGAGACGATCATCATGTTTCTGATGGCATCGAAATCCAGGATGAGGCAGCGAATCTTATCAAAGTCATGAAGGCGATCGACACGCCATTCGAGGTGGTCCTGCAAGTCATGCCCTTGATGGGGGAGCGGGATGTCGAACGCCATGCGATGATTGAAGAGTCCGATCGCGAAAACCAAGGGTACGGTGCGTCTGGGGACTACGATGACTTCCTCGGCACCGAGGTCCTCCTCAACAAGTACTTTGGCGAGGGCTTCGACATCAAGACGCTCTCTTCAACGAAGCGTCAGCTGCTCCTCGAGGAGACCACGAGGCTGCTCGCCAGATTCAAATCTCCCACGCTCCGACGAATCGTGCTCCAGCTCGCTCTCGGCTGGATCTCGCAAGCCGTCGTGCCGCTCAAGACGACGAACAAGAATGCAAAGAAGATCGCACTCGACGTGCAGCGCATCTGCTCGATGCTTTCTGTCTAGGACGAGGACGAGGACAACGACAACGACAACGACAACGAGGAGAACGCAGGGAGAACGATGAGTGTGACGAGGAGTAGGGCGAGGACGAGGAAGAAGATGTGTTTTGATCGGCTGCGGTCGAGACCGCGAATGCGCGGTGTTCGCCGTATACCGACGCATTTGACCTTGAGCTTCCCAGGCAGCGGTCCACATCGGTCTACCCGGACGAGCTTCAGCTTCAGGTGCTAGCTTCACGCCACCTCTGACCTCATGTCGGTACTTGTGTTTGCTGTTTGGTAAAATGTCCAGAATGATTGGACAGCCCTGACGTAGCACCGCGACACCTTTCAATTCAACACGTCGAGTCTTCTTGGTGTCTCAACCGACGCGCTGGAGGCTAGTGCATGAGGCTAGTGACAAGGGGCTAGTGTGTAGTGACGACGAGGCCTCGTAGTTTCCTCGTTCGAGCGGGCCGCGCGCGCCCGCGGGCTTAGCGGCTTTGGGCTTACGACTGTTCGAGCGCGAGCGCTCGCCCGCGCCTCCGCCTGCGCCTTGTTCCATATCGAAGTACTCCCTACGGTGGGACAGCCGCGTCCCGCGTCATCCGTCCTACCGCGTCTATACCCGTTCATTCATCATCCGTTGGGGACCCCAGGCGGTATGCTGACATGTAGATGAAGATGTACGAAATTGGGCTAGCCAACAGAGCTATCCGGATAGCCGCACCCCTCAGCTGTGACTGTGAAATGTGTCGCGCGCACATCGCTCCGTAACCTCTTCCGAAACTTTGGCACAAATCGCCCGACGGAGATAATTTCCGTTACGCGAAGTGTGCAAGATTCGTTTTCGAGCTTTGCGTCGACACCAGGGCTGCAACCGAGCCAAACGCGTCTCACAGCACGCGCTGCTCTCTCGCAAGGCCACGACGATGCTCCGAATTTTCTTCGTCACCGCCCTGCTCGCCGCTGCATCGGCTACCGTCCTCATGAGGGACGACTTCTCGACCAACGGCAACCTCGCGTTGTCGACGCCAGACGTGGGCGGCAACTGGGCAACCACTACGGGAACCGCGGGCCAAATTAAAGCCAGTCAAGGTGCAATCACCGTAACCAGCGCTAATACTGAAGACGTCTGCAGCGCATTCAACAGCACAGTATCCTTGACTTCGGGCTCGGTGTACGCCGGTATGGACATTGTCGCCACGGCAGGCAGCACCGCCACGACGTACTTCACGCACTTCATGTTCGGATCCGGCACGAGCAACTTTGGATGCAAAGTATTCGCGACTGGCCACAATAGCGTGAGCTCGACCTACAAGCTCGGCATCAGTGCGAGTGCGAACTCAGCCGATTTCACCTCCGCAGGGACTCAGGCGTATGGCACCACAAATCGCCTGGTCTTCAGCTTCGACATCGGTTCAAAAAAGTGCTCGCTCTGGATCAACCCCACCTCCGAAGCCGATCGCTTACACGAGACGACTCTTGCGTACACGACCGCTACACCGATCAACAGGATCGCTTTCCGCCAGGGCGACGGATCCTGGATCCTCTCGATCCGCAACCTCATAGTCGCAACCACCTTCGCGGAAGTGCGTCCTCCTCCTCCTCCGCCGCCGCCGGCGGCAGCGGCGCCGCCCCCGCCGCTGCCGCCCTCGCCGCCGCCGCCCTCGCCCTCGCCGCCACCCCGCCCGCCGCCGCCGCCACCGGCTCCCTCGCCATTCGGCATCGCGGCATGCGCGGGTGCGAGCGCGTGCTGCGTGGTCATCTTCCGCGGCGCGTCGGGCGCTCAGTGCAATAACGTCCCTGTATGGGACCTCAGCGGCTGGACACATCCGGGTGGCAGCTTCGTCACGGCCGCGTCGCTCTGTGGCACGGTTCGCTTCGGCTGGCTCTCGCGAGGCAGCCACGGCAGTTCCCAAGATCCGGAGATCGACGCCGCCAGCCTCAGTGGTGGTGGCCAGCGTGTCGGCTCTTACCGCGACCCAGCCTGCCCAGCGGCGCCCTCATCCTCACCCTCACCGCCGCCACCCTCTCCGTCGCCGCCACGCGCTTTGTGATTTGCACAAATGCACGTGCAGCTTCCGAATGG